>ENA-UONT01000013-UONT01000013.1-human-gut-metagenome-genome-assembly--contig:-CS20-NODE-13-length-274042-cov-15.416852_pt1 | contig 274042 bp, 224 predicted proteins | sample MGYA00242459_ERZ724006 | MGnify/ENA metagenome assembly ERZ724006
ATCGCAATTAATAATATCTATACATATTGAAATATACGTGTTTGATTTCAACTCACACACCCGTGAGGGTGTGACGGGTCAATGATCGCCGCACGCTCCACGTCTTCATTTCAACTCACACACCCGTGAGGGTGTGACTTCGTCAGTGTCAGCGTCCTTTGTGTCGTCAATATTTCAACTCACACACCCGTGAGGGTGTGACGCTTCCTGCGGAGCATCACGCCCGGGAGCTTACAATTTCAACTCACACACCCGTGAGGGTGTGACGCGGCTGTAAACCGCAATATCCCTTATAGTGGCATATTTCAACTCACACACCCGTGAGGGTGTGACCGTGCGCCCGTTACATAACCAAATATGTCACAAATTTCAACTCACACACCCGTGAGGGTGTGACATCAAAGTTGAATTTACATACAAGCTATTACTAATTTCAACTCACACACCCGTGAGGGTGTGACTATAACTCCCCCTTACATAGTCAATTATACACCATTTCAACTCACACACCCGTGAGGGTGTGACGCTCTGTGTTTGAAGCTCCTGCAACATCTGCGTATTTCAACTCACACACCCGTGAGGGTGTGACTAGTTATGAAATACAGTTAATGTATATTAGTTGCATTTCAACTCACACACCCGTGAGGGTGTGACTTAAATTTTAAGCTCCAAAACGCTCTTTATCTCTATTTCAACTCACACACCCGTGAGGGTGTGACATTGACAGTCTTTAATTGCTTTATAATCGTATCATTTCAACTCACACACCCGTGAGGGTGTGACAATACGATTTAGCAATCCATCAATCATATCTCTATTTCAACTCACACACCCGTGAGGGTGTGACCATAACCAAATCCCCCACGTTCTTTTAGTTCAATTTCAACTCACACACCCGTGAGGGTGTGACTCCTGCATTAGCCTTTTGGGAAAATCCCAAAAATTTCAACTCACACACCCGTGAGGGTGTGACTCATATTCTTTAACCAATCCTGCAAAGGCTTTAATTTCAACTCACACACCCGTGAGGGTGTGACGAAATCAAGCACACGTGTAATAATGGCAAGGACATTTCAACTCACACACCCGTGAGGGTGTGACTGTTTTCCATATGAATATCGTGCGACCTAAGACATTTCAACTCACACACCCGTGAGGGTGTGACATGACGGGGATACCTGTACTAACTTTGCAAAGTTGAATTTCAACTCACACACCCGTGAGGGTGTGACCTGAAAAGCTGGATTATTTCAGCAGCTTCATAATTTCAACTCACACACCCGTGAGGGTGTGACCAATAATCATAATTATTTAAATATTCTGTGGAAGTATTTCAACTCACACACCCGTGAGGGTGTGACCTGTTGGCTGTCCTCTCTGGTCTGTTGCTATATCCGAATTTCAACTCACACACCCGTGAGGGTGTGACATAAATGTATGTTATAATTCTATTTATTACACAAAATTTCAACTCACACACCCGTGAGGGTGTGACTAGACCCCCTTATTTAATAACCTCAATAAATTATTTCAACTCACACACCCGTGAGGGTGTGACCCATTATCAATGTTGTAAAGAGTTATAGGGATAGATTTCAACTCACACACCCGTGAGGGTGTGACTTTACGTGCGTTTTACGACTGCTGTATATCGTGTTCATTTCAACTCACACACCCGTGAGGGTGTGACAATTATCAGTACGGCGATTGGTATTTTCGGAAGATTTCAACTCACACACCCGTGAGGGTGTGACTTGCAGTGGGAGCACCAGCAACCTTGCCTGCATTATTTCAACTCACACACCCGTGAGGGTGTGACCCTACATATAGACATAAAAAGGGTCACACGCACTACATGGGGGACTATTGTGTCTCTGTTCAAAAGATGTCAATCAATTATTTGCTGTATATTGGCATTTACACAGTGTTTTTTCTGCGAAGTGCACGGAAATTTCAGAACATTGAGGGTTCGCTAAACTATCAGGACACCCTCGGGATTATATGTCTCCTTGATGCCGAAATGCTCAATGTGGCGCTCCCAGTTGTTGCCAAGATAATATATCCGCAGGCTGTCTTTATTTTCGTCGATTATCTTCAAGAGTTTATCCTTGACTTTAAGGAAAGTGCCATAGTCCACGTCGATCTCAAAAACTGAATTCTGGACACGCTGCCCATAGTTCCGGCATTCCTTTGCCACCTTGCGGAGCCTTGCTTTTCCGCCTCTGTCCTCGGTGCAGACATCATAGCACACAAGTGTCATCATTATGACCGCCTCATTTCATCAGAAAGCACGGATACTCATCTATCTCGCCTCGTATATACTTTGCGAGCAAAGTGCTCTGTGCATAAGGAATAAGTCCCACGGGTATCTTTTCCTTTAGATATGTGTGAACTATCACGGTGCGCTTCTTTTCCTGCCACTGGGTTATGACCTTGCGTTTGCCGTCCTTACTGAGATAGACCGCTCCCCCGGGCTGTACTTCAAAATCATCTGCATTTACCATTTTGAGATTTATCATTGTCAGCACCAGGCGTTCGATTATACATCTTATCTCCTCGACCATATCACAGGCAAGGCTGTTGCGTCCGGGACGAAGAGCATGATAAAATCCCGCATAGCTGTCAAGTCCCACCGCTGCCAATGCTGATGCGCATGTACAGGTCGCTATGGTATAAAGATACGACAGCATTGCATTTACCCTGTCAAGAGGCGGACGCTTTGTTCGGGAAGTCATGACAAAATCTTCCTTCTGCCTGAGTATCAGCCTGTCAAAAATATCAAAATATGCTTTGGCGGCACTGCCCTCTATGCCCATGAGAGCATCTCTGTCATCGGTTTCATATGTGCTGTCGATACTGCTTTCAAGATATGCAATACAGCGGGATACTGCGCCGTCATCGTCTATCTGCGGATTATCCCTAAGCGAACGCTTTATGACATATCGGGTGTTTGCAAGCTTTGCTGCCACTGTGTTCTGCATAAGCAGTGCAGGCGGGTCGGCAAACATATCAAACTGGGCCTTGCGCAGATAGACATTGCCCTTGACCTCGCCCTCTACTCTTGCAAGGAACTCGCCCTGCGGAGAGATGAAATTCAGCGGTATCTTATATTCCACACACTTGCCCATAAGTGCAGGAGAACAGCCACGGTAGCTGAAGCAATAGATATCCTCAACATTTGAAAAAGGTATCCTGAATTTTTCACTTTCATCTGTACGGCAGACGATATTCTCGCCATCAAGTGAAAGATATGCCGTTTCATCAAGCACGTACAGTGAATTAAGCAGCTTTCTTATGACATCTCCCCCTTTATCCCGCTCATTATTTCATCTCGGACATTATAGTGCACCGTTTTCGGGAAGCACACATCGTACAGCGAACAGCCCGAACATTTTACGCCTCTTGCCTTTTGGGGAATAACGCCGTCAGCAAGTATCTTTTTCATTCCCAAAAGATATTCTTTAAGCATTTTATCCCACTTTTCATACTCCGTATCAAATGGAAGCTTTACACGCCGTCTTGTTTCGGAGTAATAGATATATGCTTCGCTGTCGCATTTCCACATACTGTCGGCGCATATCTTCTGAGCAAATACCTGTATGGCATCACTGTCATGAAAATCCGCTCCCTTAGGCGGCTTCGGCTTGTATTCCACTATGCGCACCTTGTACTTGTCATCACTTCCGTCAATGCTCACTCCGTTCCTGCTTTTCACAAACTCCATGCAGTCCGTAACGCCGAAAATATCGTACTCATCGTTATACACCGCAACAGAGCTTCTTACAAGCATTCTGTCATTGGAAAACTTATGGTCTCCGCCGTGAACGTTCTCGTGCATAAGGTTTGCTTTTACCACAAATGCATTTTCAGCCCAGTCGCAGTTAAGCTCAAGCAGAGCAAACCTTCTCGGGCAATACATATAATGCTGTATTGCCCTGATGTTTATGGTCTGCTCTTCGCTCATATCTTCTCGATAAGCTCAACGCCTGAGGGCATTGTTCTGTCAACACTTATCTCATAGTCGGAAAACTTTCTGGGTGCTCCGTCGCACTTGCTTTCTGCGGTTATCTTATCAAAAAGGACAGCTGCAGGGGCATTGCCGAGAGCGCTTTCATGCTTGAAAACATAAAGCTTTCTCAGGCACATTTTTCCTCTTGCGGCACTTCTGTCGTTTTCAAACATATTGATAATGGCAGTCCAGAGCAGCTCCAGATCCTCCTCGCTGAACTGTGTCACATTCTGCGCCAGCATTGCGGAAACATAACCTTCGGCACGGTAGAGAGCATATGGGATTATGCTCTTCCTGCCGATCTCAGAATTGCCTGACTTGTTCTGGCGCTCTTCAGTCGTCTTTGCCTGTCTTGTAATAGTGATATCCTGAATAAGCACGGGATCTATACTGCGGGCAAAGTTTATCTGAACAGGTCCCCTTACTATTCCGCAGGGATTGTCTCCTGTGCTCATTACTGCGCCGAATGTTCTGACATCATAGTAATTCTTGCAGATATATTCCTGCGCCCTCTTTTCGGCATCGGCAGGCTTATCGGCGTTCTTGCCTGTAGGCATTCCAAGCTTTTCATAAGCTTCGGTGAATTTGGAGTTGAGGGAACGGTCACCCTTGATAAGAATGTTGTAGCCTTCCTTACCGTTCATGGTAAGCTCCACAAAGTTTCTTATCTTTCTCTTGATGCAAACATCGGTGACGATGCCTAAATTGGTTTCGGGGTCGATCCTGGGTGTATTGCCCGCATCGGGGTCGCCGTTGGGGTTGCCGTTTTCTACGTCAAAATACATTACAAATTCATAGCGGTTCTTGATAGCTTCCATAGTTTTCGTTCTCCTTTATTATTCATTTACTGTTTCGGGTTCTTTATTGTCATTGGCATTTTTGTATGGGTTGAGACGTGTACGCTGCTGATAATAGCCTATCTGAAATTTTCCCTTATCAACAAGTGAAAGATTAGATGGAAATTCACCGTCAAGTTTATCGATTATTTCTTTCATGATAGCTAAATATTTATCAGCGTTTGACTTATTGTTTTTTTCAGCATTTCGAATATGATAATTGGAAAGGTCAATAAGCCTTGGCATTATGAGTGCAGGTCTTGATGATGCCGAAGAAAAATAAACATCTTTAATAGTGCGGTTAAGCTTCTCTTTTGAAGTTGAAGCTTCCTGCTGTATCTGTTCAAGCACGGCAAAAAGCCTGCCGCAAAGATATGCGGGATTTTTGTTTTCTTTATCAAGTGACATGGTGATTTCCTCCTTATCTCCGTTAAGTCTTGCTTTTCTGTTTATAAATGCCTTGATAAGCCCTGCACGGACTGCATTTATTTTTATTTTATTATTGCTATCGGTATCACTGTCGGTGCAAACCCTACGCACAACAGTTTCAAGCAGAGTATATGGGTAATTTGTTCCGTTGAGAATTGCCTGAAACATATCTGACTGCAACGTGGGCGATATCGGAAGATCAGACCCTTTAGCTGCTCCGGATTCATCGTTATCCTTTTTCTTACGTGCTGACGCCTTGGGCGAAACCAGCTCATTGTTTATTCTCCACAAAGGTATCTCGCCGTTTGAACCGCAAATAGCCATATCCTGCTGATGCTGCTTTACGTTGTCGATTATTTTTCCGAATTTGTTCCTTACCATAAATTTCTGGCAGATGCGTGAGCTGTTTGGCGTAAAGCCTGCAACAAAAAAGTCAACTCCGTTATCAACATCTTTGTCAAGTGCCTGAGCATTTCCCGTCTGTCCCTTATAATAAATATTTTCCGACGCTGCCTTGACATCGGCTTTTGTCGAATCTTCGGTAACTCCATTACTGCTGTTCAAGTAGCCGTTAAACAAATCGCATTCAGCCTTATCATCATGCTTCATCGCAAAGAAAACGACTGTCATATCATCGGAATATATATGGTGCATGGGGTCGGCAAGCAGCTTATTGAGAGACGATGTGTATTTTTTCATCGCCTTTTCGGAAATGCCGCTGTTCATTGACTGGCTCTTGCCGTATGACTCAAACGCTGAGCTGTTGAAATTTACAAGCACTGCACCTACGGAGTTGCCTCCCTTTATGCCCTTTATTTTGTCGTGTATTCTTGCGGCACGAAGCCTCTCACCTTCTATGGGGCACATCATAATGCCGTCATCGCTTTCGGCAGTCTCTGCCGCAGCCTTTGCCATAATCTCTTCATACTTGGCAAGCACAGCTTTATCTTTATGGAGCTTACATTCAGGACTGCCGTCAAGAGCAAAAATATAGTAGCTTCCCTGATATTCCTTGCCCAGCTTTTTCAGCTGCTCATTTTCAGTTTCATTCTCGGGGACCCAGTTCTTTATAAAATTAACATATGCTCTTGCGATCTCCGAGTCAATGCCGTCAAAAAACTCAAGATTTTTCTTTACAAATGCTTCATGGGATTTTCTTGCCTTACCGGTCTTGTCATCGGGCGTAAGACCGATTTTTGCATCATAATTAAGTCCGAAAATATACAGCGGTCTGTGCTCGATAATATTTGCGTCAATTCCCGTTTTCTGTGTCCTTTTGGGCAGAGGCACCACAATAGGCTTCTTAACGATCTTGACCTTGCCGTTCTTCTGAGGAACGGATTCTTCAATACGCTTATCTATAATATCGGCCACCCTGCCGTCGGGAGTAAGCATTACCATCCAGTGGACGGGCTGCTCGGACATAATGTCCGATGCAGCTTCGCCACGTGCTGATTGAATATCATAATAATCGCACAGTGACCTTATCAGCATTTAAGTCCCTCCTCCCTGTACTTCTTCACATCAATAACACCATTCACAATATGAGGGTGATAGTAAACCGCATCAGCCGCATCACTGAAAACAGGCTTGTCCCAGTTACCGTTCAGCGGCTTGCCGCCGTCCCTGAAATTCATCTTATAGAGCATGATGCCCAGATCCTCATCACCCATAAGCTCGTCCGATACCTGAGAATAGTCGAAGCTGTCAACAAGCTCTATCTTTCTGACAGAAAACTCCCTGTTGCCAAGCACCGGCTGCCTGAAGCACTGACCGTTCCTCAGCCTGCGCAGGAGAATATTGTAATGTTTCTCCTCGCCCTCGTCCGCATGGTCGGATTTAAGTCCTGTCAGCTCAAAATGCGCCGATATGCCGTATTTTACGTTCCTCAGCACCATTGCCGACCTTTGCGTCCTCTGTTCGGAGGCATACATTATCGGGTCTCCCCTGCCGTTCATCTGCTGCTTTACCGCCTGATAGGATACCTTCTCTTTCAGCTCATTCCTGCGAATGTTCACATAGGTTATGGGGTTGAACACGACCAATTCGTCAACCACATAGCATATTGCAGGCTTCCAATAAACGCATTTAAGAATCCCCTCCACTGCTCCGGGCGTGGGAACTTTGTAGCTCACTCTCTCCACCTTTGAAGCAGGATCGGTAAAGCAGGCATAATCGCCTTCCACTATTATTTTGATTCCATAACTCAATTTAGATCACTCCTTTTTGTGTTAAGCTCGTATAAGCATTCTATTATGCCGCTGACCTTGATTAAATTATATAACAGCAATACGCAAAATTCAATAGTTATTTTACATAAATATACATTGCTTTTTTTGGACATTTATATTATAATAAACATAGTCTGTACTTTGTGCAGTGAGTAGAAATGTATAAGCATTCTATTACACAAACGGTAGAGATGAGACCCTGCGGGCTGCTGAGTAGTCCGCAGGGTCTCTGTTTATTATCATACAATGTTCTGTGCATCCAGATCAGTATTTATGTCAAGACCCATTTCATCAGTATAATATTTTTTGTTTGTAAGCAGGCACACGCCATTGCACTCGCTTATAAGTCCGCTTTTCATCAGCTCATTAAAATAAAATTTTTTCACAGGAACACTGTAGCGCTGTAGCTTACGCTTGACCTTCATATCACCTGCTCTCAGTCTGGCGATAAGCTTGGAAGCATTTTCGTCATACTCGACCACTACCGCAATGCTGTCATCATCATTTATCAGCTGAAAACTTTCGGCGTATTCGCGGAAAGGTATTGACATAAGGCTCTTACCGGTGCTGCATTCATAAATGCTGTTCTTTTGGATAAGCTCATCATAATCTTCAAAAAGCCCGGAAAAATAAGTTTCTATACACTCAGGTGCTGTAATGTCGCTAAATTTTTCAAGCAGTTTTTTAGTTATATTCCTGCGTGTGTCAAAATCACCATCATTTTTATGGGGTGTGTCATCTGCATCAAAAATATAAACGCAGCCATCGGAGCGGCTGCCCTCACGGTTGCATCGTCCGCCTGCCTGCAAAATGCTGTCAAGCCCTGCAAGCTCACGGAAAACTGTCTGAAAATCGAAGTCAACGCCTGCTTCAACAAGCGATGTGGAAACTACCGTCAGCTTCTCATCGGTCACGTTATCCGCAATATCTTTAAGGTGCTGACGTATCTTTTTAATGACCGCAGAACGGTGCTCGGGTATCATATATGTCGAAAGATGGTACTTTACGCCGCTCAGCATTTTATACACCTGCTGAGCCTCCGCCCTTGTGTTTACTATTATAAGGCTGCTCATACTTTCGGAGGCCTTCATTACCACATTTTCAAAAGATGTTTTGCCAAGGTCTATATATTGACACTTTTTAAAATCCGCAAAATGGGTCTTGTCTGTAATAAGCTGGGTAAAATCGTTTCCAAGGTATCTGCCGAAAAGCCCCGTATAATCGGGCATTGTCGCTGACAGAAATATAGCCGTGCTTCTCAGATACTTTGTGATGTACCCCACTGCACGGATACATGGCTGAAGATATTTTATCGGCAGCAGATGTATCTCATCGAATATTATCACGCTGTCTGCCAGGTTATGGAGCTTTCTCAGTCTGCTGCCCTTATAATGATACAATGACTGAAAAAACTGGACGCTGGTAGTGATTATAAGCTTGGCGTCCCAGTTTTCGGCGGTATGCTTCATTTTCAAGACAGTGAGATCATTTTCATCATATTTATCGTTTTTGTTGTCCTTATCAACGTCAAAGGAAAAGTTGGAATGGTGCTGGAGTATCTCAACGCTGTCACCCAGAATTTTCTCAAATTCTTCTGCCGTCTGCTCGATTATGCTTGTGTAAGGTATTACATATATAATGCGCTTTTTGCCGTCTTTAACAGCCTTTTCAAGGGCAATTTTAAGACTGCACAGTGTTTTTCCGCTGCCTGTGGGCATATTCAGCAGCTCGACAGATGAACCGTTTTGCGCCAGCTCATACGCCTGATGCTGCAGCTCTCTTCTGGCGGTCCTGACCTTGGTATCCGCCTTAAAGCCTGACATATGAGCGTCAAGGCGTCTGAGAGCCTTCTCAAAATCGCCTGTCATGCCTCGTTCTGCCTGCATATCGCAGAAAGTCTCGGTATCAATGAAATCCGCATCGGTAAGGCACGAGAAAACATATCTGGTCATAAAAGCATATAACTCCATGTACTCACGATTTTTCTCTTTGTCACTCAGGGAACTGTGCATAATCTCATTCATGCAGGCGATGATCTGTGAATCATCAAGGGCGGAAATTGTTATCTCATTTTTATACGCCTCACCGCTTTCAAGCTTTTTTGCACGGCTGAGTCGTCCCTGCAAAGTGGGTGAATCAGGTCCGTCCGCACTTGCACCGCCGTCCGGAAGCCCCGAATGATGACCCACAATGCAGTATTGCAGAAGTGCGATGAGAATATTGCCGCCGAATAACTTTCCGCATTCCACTGCGCCCTGCACGGCGTGCTCAGTTCTTGCGCCGCCGTTTATCCGCTTCTGGAAAGCCAACGTATATTTTCCGATGTCGTGCGTAAGCCCTCCTGTATAAGCGGCTGAACCGAGAAATCCTGCGGCATATTTTTCGGCCAGCTTCGCAACATCTTCAAGATGATTTTTTACTGACTGCTCCCTGCCGTCATCTGCCTTATGTGCTATGTACTCCAAAAACATCGCCTCTTGATAATTTTTAGTTGTTTGTCAACGCATATATCAGGCAAAAGCTGTAGTTACGCAGTTTATTACGTCATAATATACACATTTATCAAAGCAACAGTTGTGTTTTTATTCATATTATAACACAGTGCAGTTTTGATTGCAAGCGTTTTTGGCAATAAATTTCAAAACATTACATTTCTTATTAAAATTTGCAAAGGCAAAAAAATCCGCAGGACTATTATCATAACAGTTCTGCGGATATCATACAAAACAAAAGCTCCTGCAAGGATCTTGCAGAAGCCATTGGCGGAGAAGGAGGGATTCGAACCCTCGATGCGCTATTAACGCATACACGAGTTCCAGTCGTGCGCCATAAACCGGGCTAGGCGACTTCTCCATACTGGTTTTCTTGTTGTTTTCTGTCGTATCTCTCAGCGACTTTTATATTATAGCAGATGCTTTCAGGTTTGTCAAGCGTTTTTTGCAATTTTTTTCGAATTTTCTCAAATTATTTTTCTGAGGGACGAAAAATCACGTATTAAAGCCACTTTCTTGGATAAAAATTTTTTTGATTTCCATACCCATATGCGTTATCCGTGTGCTGTCACCCCGAAAAACTGCGCAGCCTCAGAATATTTTTATCATCATTGACTAATCCCCAAAAATATGATATACTATTAAGGATATGTCTATCACAAAATACCGCAGGGACGGCATTATATTATACAGGAGGTCACTACCTTGAAAGAAATGAAAAAAAACGCAAAGCTTGAAACCAAATGCCTGCACGCAGGCTACACCCCCAAGAACGGCGAACCCAGAGTTATGCCTATCGTTCAGAGCACTACATATGTATATGATTCCACCAACTCCGTTGCGGACGTTTTTGACGATCCCACACTGAGCCTTATCTACTCCCGCTTTGAGAACCCCACCACCGATGCTGTTGAAAAGAAGATAGCTGCTCTTGAAGGCGGCGCAGCTGCAATGTGCACCTCCAGCGGTCAGGCGGCTTCCCTGCTGTCTATCCTGAACATCTGCGAGGCAGGAGACAGCTTCATTGCTTCCTCTTCCATTTACGGCGGAACTATCAACCTTTTCGGCTTCACTCTCAAAAAAATGGGCATTGAGTGCATTTGGGTAGATGTAAATGCCACCGAAGAAGAGCTGAATGCCGCTTTCAAGCCCAACACCAAGTGTGTTTTCGGCGAGACTATCGCAAACCCCGCTCTCACCGTATTTGACATTGAGCTGTGGGCAAAGGCCGCTCATGCGCACAATGTTCCCCTTATCGTTGACAACACCTTTGCAACTCCCGTTCTTTGCAGACCTATCGAATGGGGCGCTGATATCGTTATTCACTCCACCTCAAAATATATGGACGGCCACGCTGTTCAGGTAGGCGGCGTTATTGTTGACAGCGGCAAGTTCAACTGGGACAACGGCAAATTCCCTTGTCTCTCCGAGCCTGACGAGAGCTATCACGGCACTGTTTACACCAAGCAGTACCCTGTGCCCTACATCACAAAGGCAAGAATGCAGCTCATGAGAGACTTTGGCTGCTATCCTGCTGCTCACTCATCTTTCCTGCTCAATCTGGGACTTGAAACACTGGCTGTACGTATGCCCGTTTACTGCTCCAACGCAATGAAGGTGGCTAAGTTCTTCCAGAGCTGTGACAAGGTGATATCCGTTTCCTACCCCGGTCTTGAGACAGATAAGTACCACGACCGTGCCAAGAAGTATCTTCCCAACGGAACCAGCGGTGTAATCTCCTTCTCCATCAAGGGCGGAAGAAGCGAGGCAGTAAAGTTCATGGATAAACTGGAGCTTGCTTCCAACGAGGTACACGTTGCCGATATCCGCACCTGCGTTCTTCACCCCGCTTCTGCAACACACCGTCAGCTCAGCGATGAGCAGCTTGTGGCAGCAGGTATCGACGGCGGACTTATCCGCTTCTCTGTAGGCCTTGAAAATGTTGACGACATCATTGCCGACATCAAGCAGGCATTTGACAGAATGTAATTGTATTGTGATTTGTGAGGTCTTTACTATATGAACACAGTCTATGAAAGCCGTTTTGACAAAATATCGGGAATGATCGGCAAGACTCCCCTGCTGGAGATCCATTTCACCTACAAGGGCGAGCCGAGGCGCATTTTTGCCAAAGCCGAATACTTTAATCTTTCGGGAAGCATCAAGGACAGAGTTGCTTTTCACATCATGAAGAAAGCTTATGAAAAGGGTGAGATCGCCCCTGACGACATAATTGCGGAAGCCACCAGCGGAAACACAGGCATTGCCTTTTCCGCTATGGGCAGCTATCTTGGTCACAAGGTAGTCATTTATATGCCCGACTGGATGAGCGCCGAGCGCATAAATCTGATGAAGAGCTTTGGTGCGGAGGTTCGGCTGGTATCCCGTGAGGAGGGCGGCTTCTTAGGCTCTATCGCCATGACGGAAAAGCTTGCGGAGGGCGGCGGAGTATTTCTCCCCCGTCAGTTCTCCAATGAGGACAACACCGAAACCCATTATCTCTACACAGGTGAGGAAATATCCCGTCAGCTGGCGGCTATGGGACTTAAAGCGGACGGGATCGTGGCAGGTGTGGGCACAGGCGGAACTGTAATGGGCATCGGCAGACGGCTCAGGAAAGACAATGCCGACTGCAAGGTATTCCCTCTGGAACCCCTTAACTCCCCCACTCTTTCCACAGGCTACAGGGTCGGCAAGCACCGTATCCAGGGCATTTCCGATGAATTTATCCCCGATATACTGAAGCTTGACGAGACTGACGCTGTTGTTTCCGTGGACGACATAGACTCTATCATAATGGCTCAGATGCTCTCACGCAAATTTGGCATAGGCGTAGGAATTTCCTCGGGCGCAAATATGCTGGGCTGTATCCTTGCGCAGGAGAAGCTTGGAAAGGACAGCACTATAGTGACCGTTTTTGCGGACGACAATAAGAAATATCTGTCAACCGATTACTCGGAAGAGTTTGAAGTGAAGGAGGAATATCTCACTCATGATATCGTCCTCACAGATGTTATCGCACACCGCTATGAATGATATTTTAAAAAGCTGCGAGCTTTGCCCCCGCCGCTGCGGAGCCGACAGGACAAAAACTGTGGGATTCTGCGGCGGCGGAGTTCTCCCGAGGCTTGCAAAAGCGTATCTGCATATGTGGGAGGAGCCGTGCATTTCGGGCACAAGAGGTTCGGGCACGGTGTTCTTTTCGGGCTGCAGCCTTAAATGCTGCTTCTGCCAGAATTACAGGATATCCGCCGAAAATTTCGGCAAAGAAATATCGGTAAGCCGTCTTGCCGAGATATTTCTGGAGCTTCAGGACAAGGGTGCGCACAACATAAATCTGGTAAGCGCCACCCATTATGTTCCCCAGGTCATCGAGACTCTGGATCTATGCAAGGGCAGGCTGAATATTCCCGTGGCATACAACAGCGGAGGCTATGAGCTGCCCGAAACTATAGAAATGCTGAGAGGGTATGTGGATATCTTCATGCCCGACTTCAAGTATTATGACAGTGAGATATCGGAAAAATACTCTGCTACAAAGGATTATTTTTCATATGCTTCGGCGGCCATCGGCAAAATGATAGAAATTGCGGGCAAACCTGTTTATGACGAAAACGGACTGATGAAAAGCGGTGTTATTATCCGCCACATGGTGCTGCCCTCCCACAGAAAGGATTCCGAAAAGATACTGCGCACCATTGCCGAAATGTACCCGAAGGACAGCTATCTGCTCAGTCTGATGAGCCAGTACACGCCGTTTTACAAAAGCTGCGAACACAAGGAAATAAACAGGCGCATATCCACCTATGAATATGAAAAGGTGGCCGAGGTGGCGGCAGAGCTGGGATTTGACGGATTTATGCAGGAACGTTCCTCTGCCAAGGAGGAATACACTCCCGATTTTGACCTGTCGGGAATTTGATTTGGAGGTAACGAATTGGAGATAAACGTACAGCTTCACAACGAATTTAACGTAAAGCAGGAATACATAGACAACATCATAAACTTTCTGGACAGCGGCTGCACCGTTCCCTTTATCGCACGATACAGAAAGGAATATCACGGCACTCTCGATGACCAGACTATCAGGCTTATTTCCGAGCGCCTTACATATCTGAGAAATCTGGACAAGCGCAGGGAAGAGATAACAAACTCCATCACCGAGCAGGGCAAGATGACCCCTGAGCTGGCGGAGGCTATCTCCAATGCGGCGGCTCTGGTTGAGCTGGAGGACATTTACCGCCCCTACAAGCAGAAGCGCCGCACAAGGGCTTCCATTGCAAAGGAAAAGGGTCTGGAGCCTTTGGCGGAGCTTATCATGGCTCAGAACACAAAGGCCGAACCCTCTGCCGAAGCTGAGAAATACATCAGCGAGGAAAAGGGCGTATCATCTGCCGACGATGCTATTGCAGGTGCCTGCGACATTATTGCGGAAACAGTTTCAGATGACGCTGACCTGAGAAAGCGCCTGAGAACACTTTTCAACGTCCGTGGCTCAGTTTCCGTATCAGGCAGCGAGGAAAAAGACCCTGAAGGCACTTACAGGAATTACTATGAATACTCCGAGCCTGTGAGCAAGATAGCAAGTCACAGAGTGCTTGCCATTGACCGTGGCGAGCGTGAGGAAAAGCTGAAAGTCAGCATCGTGCTCCCTGAAGGCGACGCTGAAAGAATTATCCTCGGCACATATGTAAAGAACGGCAGCCCATGCGGAAAGCTTGTGGAGGCTGCCTGCCTTGACAGCCTGAAACGTCTGATATACCCCTCCGTTGAGCGTGAGATACGTGCGGAGCTTACCGACAAGGCAAGCGAATCGGCTATAAAGGTGTTTTCATCAAACCTCCGTCAGCTCCTTATGCAGCCCCCAGTAAAGGGCGAGATAGCACTGGGCGTTGACCCCGGTTTCAGGACAGGCTGCAAGCTGGCTGTAGTTGACAGCACGGGCAAGGTGCTTGACACAGGCGTGGCATATATCACCACAAATGAAAAGTTCAAAGTGGAGCAGGGCAAGAAGAAGATCACGGAGCTTATAAACAAGTACAACGTTTCCGTTATCGCCATCGGCAACGGCACGGCTTCGAGAGAGTCCGAGCAGATAGTTTCCGAGATAATCAAGGGGCTTGACCGCAAGGTTTCCTACATGGTGGTATCCGAGGCGGGAGCTTCCGTTTACTCCGCATCAAAACTGGCAGCGGAGGAATTTCCAGATTACGATGTATCGCTGAGAAGTGCGGTCTCCATTGCAAGGCGCTTGCAGGATCCTCTGGCGGAGCTTGTAAAGATAGACCCCAAGTCCATCGGCGTTGGTCAGTATCAGCACGATATGCCCAAGGCACGGCTTGATGAAGCGCTGGGCGGCGTTGTGGAGGATTGCGTTAACTCCGTAGGCGTTGACCTGAACACAGCTTCACGCTCACTTATGACCTACATTTCGGGCATAAACGCTACAGTTGCCAAGAACATAGTCACATACCGTGAGGAAAACGGCGAGTTCACCGACCGCAAGCAGCTGATGAAAGTCCCCAAGCTCGGTGCAAAGGCATTTGAGCAGTGTGCAGGATTCCTGAGGGTAATGGGCGGCAAAAATCCTCTGGACAACACCTCCGTTCACCCCGAAAGCTACGGTGCGGCAAAGAAGCTGCTTGAAATATGCGGCTTTACTCTGGCTGACATCGGCAGCGAGAAAATGAATACCGTTGCAGAGGCTGCCCGGAAGCAGGGTCTTGACAAGATATCCGAGGAAATAGGCATAGGCGTGCCTACTCTCCGTGATATCATCAAGGAGCTGGCAAAGCCGGGACGTGACCCCCGTGACGAGCTTCCCCCTCCCCTGCTGAGAAGCGGCGATGTTATGGAGCTTAAAGACCTGAAACCAGGCATGGAGCTTATGGGCACGGTGCGAAACGTTATCGACTTCGGCTGCTTTGTTGACTGCGGCGTTCATGAGGACGGTCTCGTTCACATCTCCCAGATATGCAACAGATTTATCAAGCATCCTCTTGAAGCGGTAAAGGTCGGCGATGTGGTAAAGGTATGGGTACTGGACGTTGACCTGAAAAGAAAGCGTCTCTCCCTGACCATGCGCCCCGACAGAGCGCCCAAATCCATAAACTGAGCAACTGAAATCAAGTAAAATACAGCTTTCTCCGATATAATAAGATTACAGCAGCTGTAAAAAAGTCACAGGAATGAAGGACGGTAAAATGTACGAGTGGCATAAAAATATGCAGACCATTGTTGATGAAATAGACATCTGCATAAAAAACAAGGACGATGAAGCCCTGACACTGAAACATCTGGCGGACAGGCTTGGGTATTCGGAATTTTACTTTTCAAGGAAATTCAGTGAAATATCGGGCATGAAGTTCAAGGATTATCTGCGGTACAGGAAGCTTGCTTTTTCGCTCATCGACCTGCGTAACACTGACTGCGGCATACTTGAAATTGCGCTGAACTACGGCTTTTCCTCTCATGAAGCGTTCACCCGTGCTTTTAGGGAAGCCTACGGCATCACGCCCAGCCAGTACCGCAGAAAGCCTGTTCCCGTTGTGCTGCGTACAATTATCCGCCCATTTGACTGCTATCTTACAGAAAACGGAGGAAATGATATGCCATATTCAGACGGAACGGTAAAGACCTATTTTGTAACTATCCCCGCACACAAATTCCTGCATATCAGGAACTACGAAAGCATCGGCTACTGGGATTTCTGGCAGAAGCAGAGCCTTATCAAGGGTCAGGACTTCGATACGATATGTGGCCTGCTGAACAGCATAAAGGGCAAGCTTGACGATGTGGGCGGCGACGAAAACAACAGCGGAAGCGGTCAGCTCATGGCATTCCTGAACACCCCTGAGGGCAGGATATGCAGCTGGGGCATTCCCCTTGCGGAATGCTACGGCGTGCGTCTGCCTGCGGATTATAACGGCCCTGTGCCCGAGCAGATGATACTTTCGGATATTCCTGAGGGAGAGTACATAGTTTTCGAGCACGGTCCCTTTGATTATGAGACGGAAAATGCCATTGTGGAGCAGCACATCGAAAAAGCTATGAAAGAGTTTGACTACCGGACCACGGGCTACTGTCTTGACACGGCTCCCGGCAGGATATTCTACTTCTATCACGACTGCAAGCGCTTCTGGAAATATGTAAGACCTGTCAGAAAAGCATAACAAAAACGACCCCGAAAGCACGAAACTTTCGGGGTTGTTTTATATTCCGCATATTGTGAAAACCGTGTTATTTTCAAAGCACTCCTCTGCCCATGGTGACAGCTGAGAAATGACATTCTCCCACTGCTCTGAGCCTTTCGACAGCTCTTTAAGCTTTTTAAACTCGTCGGGGCTGACCTCTGTAAGACCGTAATAAGAGAAATTCGGCAGGGCTTTTGTAAAAAGCTCTGTCAGGCTGAGGCTGTTCCATATATCCGCATGGATACAGACAGAATCATCAAGCCAGCATTTGTTGTGATAATGTCCTTTCTGAAGCTCAAAATAAAGGGTGCTTCGGGAGCTTCTGCGTTCAGCTTCGCTTATAAAATATCTCATATCATCACCGTATAAAAAAGGTCATCTCACTATGCTCGGAGATGACCTTTTGATGTTTTTAAATCAAAGATTGATGAAGTAATCTATAAGAGAGGGACCCTTTTCGATGAAAAGTCCTGTTTCCTTTGCAGACTCCTCGTTGAAAGAGGCTACGCCCTTTACAGGTGCGCTCTTCTTGTAGATGAGGAAAGGAACGGGGTCGGAAACGTGAGTTCTCAGAGCAAGAGGTGTGGGGTGATCGGGAAGTATCATTATCTTGTAATCGTCATACTTCTTATCAAGCTCGGGGAGCATATAGCCCAGAACGTCCTTGTCGATTATTTCAAGAGACTTTACCTTGTTCTCGATCTCGTGTCTGTGACCGCACTCATCGGGAGCTTCCATGTGAACATAAACAAAATCACTGCCGTTTGCAAGAGCGTCAAGAGCTGCCTGAGCCTTGCCCTTGAAGTTGGTGTCTATGTAGCCTGTTGCGCCCTCGACCTCGGCAATATCCATGCCGCCGAACTTTGCAATGCCCTTTAAAAGGTCAACTGCGGAGATCATTGTGCCCTTGAGACCTGTCTTCTTGGTGAAGTTCTCCAGCTCGGCACGTCTGCCCTCGCCCCAGAACCATACGCAGTTTGCGGGGTTAAGACCTCTTGCGATTCTGTCCTTGTTGATGGGGTGGTCTTTGAGAAGCTCAACGCTCTTCTTCATCATATCATAGAGCTTTGCGGCATTGGGGTGCTTGGGAACATAGTCTCTTACAACTCTGCCTGTGATGTCGTGAGGAGGTGTGAGAGGAGCAAGGTCGGTAGTTCCGCCGTGCCAGATAAGGCAGTGACGGTAGCTTACGCCGCTGTAAAGGTCAAATTCCTCGTTGTTGAAATGCTCTGCAAGATAGTCAACGAGAACCTTTGCTTCTGCTGTTGAGATATCGCCTGCGCAGTAGTCAACGAGGGTCTTGTCCTCGAAGTTAGGCTCATCGGAAACGGTAACAAGATTGCAGCGGAAGGAAACGTCATCAGCGGACATATCAATGCCGATGGAACCTGCCTCCAGAGGGGAACGGCCTGTGTAGCAAACAGCAGGGTCATAGCCCAGAACGGAAAGGTTTGCAACATCGGAGCCGGGCTTAAGACCGTCAGCAACGGTGCGTACAAGACCCACGGTAGATTTTGCAGCAAGCATATCGGTATTGGGTGTAACGGAGCGGCTCATGGGTGTGCCGCCGTCAAGCTCGGGCAGAGGGTAATCTGCCATGCCGTCGCAAAGTAAAACGATGTATTTCATATAATTCTCCAATCCGCCGCAATGCGGCTGAAAATAAGGGCAAAAGTCCTGTTTATCTTATTTTAGCATATGCAAACAAAAAATGCAAGAGCAAATAACAATTTGCGTCAGCGAAAAAGAGATAAGCCGTCAAAACCCGAGAACCCGTGCTATTAAGCACAAGGTAAAAAGTTTAGTCCACCAAAAATGCCGCTCCCTTTCGGAAGCAGCATTCTGTCATATTCGTTATCAGCTAAGCTCAAACATACCTGTATAAAGCTGATAATATTTTCCATGGTCTGCAATAAGTGCGTCGTGGTTGCCACGCTCTATGATGTTTCCATGTTCAAGCACCATTATCGCATCGGAGTTTCTTACGGTGGAAAGTCTGTGAGCGATTACGAATACCGTTCTGCCCTCCATCAGACTGTCCATGCCCTTTTCGATGAGGGCTTCCGTTCTTGTATCAATGGAAGATGTTGCTTCATCAAGGATAAGAACGGGAGGATCCGCAACGGCCGCTCTTGCAATGGCAAGAAGCTGTCTCTGACCCTGTGAAAGGTTTGCGCCGTCGGAATAAAGCATAGTATCGTATCCCTCGGGCAGATGTCTGATAAAGGAGTCGGCATTTGCAAGCTTTGCTGCCTTGATGACCTCTTCATCGGTAGCATCAAGCTTTCCGTAGCGGATATTATCCATAACGGTTCCTGTGAAAAGGTGTGTATCCTGGAGAACCATTGACAGCGAACGTCTCAGGTCATCCTTCTTAATCTTGTTGATGTTGATGCCGTCGTAGCGTATCTTTCCGTCGGGCACATCGTAAAATCTGTTTATCAGGTTGGTGATAGTGGTCTTTCCCGCACCTGTGGAGCCTACGAAAGCGATCTTCTGACCGGGCTTTGCGTAAAGGCTTATTCCGTTGAGAACGGTCTTGTTCTCCTCGTAACCGAAGGTTACGTCATCGAACTCAACCCTGCCCTGTACCTTGGTGTAGGTTATGGTTCCGTCTGCCTTATGGGGATGCTTCCATGCCCACACGCCTGTGCGCTCGGAGCACTCGGTAAGTGTTCCGTCGGGAGCTTCCTTGGCATTTACCAGAGTTACATAGCCGTCATCGACCTCGGAGGGCTCATCTATCATATTGAAGATACGCTCGGCACCTGCCAGTGCGGAGAGAACTGAGTTGAACAGCTGTGAAACCTGAGAAATAGGCATTGAGAAATTTCTTGTGTACTGGAGGAATGCAACGACTGTACCGACCATTATGGGACCGCTGAAAGAATGAACGCCCTTGATGGCAAGTATTCCGCCCACAACTGCGGTCAGTGCATACTGAACGTGACCGAGGTTGTTGTTTACGGGGCCGAGAATATTTGCAAAGGTATTTGCGTTTGTGGAAGCTTCGCAAAGGCGGTCATTGAGCTGCTCGAATTCTTCCTTTGCCTGCTTTTCGTGAACGAACACCTTAACGACTTTCTGACCGTCTATCATCTCTTCGATGTAGCCGTTGACAGCGCCTATCTCCTTCTGCTGCTCCTTGAAGTACTTACCGCTCTTGCCGCCTATCTTTCCTGTGAGGAAGAGAATGACAAACAGCATTCCGATAGATACGAGAGTGAGCTGCCAGCTGTAGTAAACCATCATTACGAACACGCCGATAATAGTAACAGCCGAAGAAATAAAGCTTGAAACTGCGTTGGAGAGCATCTCACGGATAGTATCGATATCATTGGTGTAGCGGCTCATAAGCTCACCGTGGGTATGGGTATCGAAATACTTTATGGGGAGAGTCTCCATGTGTGTGAACAGGTCTGTTCTTATCTTGAACAGTGTTTTTGTGGAGATATTAAGCATTATTCTTGAATATCCGAATGTGCAGAGGGCACCGATAACATACACCAGCATCATCTGTCCCAGAACTGCCATAAAGCCTCGGTAAAGCTCGGCATTTCCGCTGTCCTTGATAAGGGGGGTAAGGTAATTATCTATTATTTTCTGGAGGAAAGAGGTTCCTATTACATTTGCAAGCGAGCTGCATATGATGAAAACGACTACCAGCAGGAGCAGCGCCTTGTACTCTGCCATATAGGAAAGTATTCTCTTGAATGCGCCGAATGCGTTCTTGGGCTTCTGCATAGGTCCTTGCTTACGTGGAGGCATTATTCTTCAGCTCCTTTCTGCTGTGAGTAGTAAACTTCACGGTAGATCTCATTATTCTTTATAAGGTTATCGTGAGTATCGAATGCGTTTATCTCGCCGTTATCGAGGACGATTATCCTGTCAGCGTCGCTGACGGAGGAAATTCTCTGGGCGATGATGATCGTTGTGGTATCTGCCAGCTCCTGCCTGAATGCGCTTCTGATCTTCGCATCGGTGGCAGTATCGACTGCGCTGGTGGAGTCATCAAGAATAACTATCTTGGGCTTTTTAAGAAGCGCTCTTGCGATACAAAGTCTCTGCTTCTGACCGCCGGACACGTTTACGCCGCCCTGACCCAGATCTGTATTATATCCGTCGGGGAAGCTCATGATAAAGTCGTGAGCCTGTGCCTGCTTGCACGCTTCAACTATCTCCTCGTGGGTAGCGTTCTCATTTCCCCAGCGGAGGTTATCCTCGATAGTGCCTGAGAACAGAACGTTCTTCTGGAGAACCATTGCAACTTCGTTTCTCAGGTTATCAAGCTTGTAGTCCTTGACATTTCTGCCGCCTACCTCAACGCTGCCGTCAAGCACATCGTAGAGACGGGGAATAAGCTGAACAAGGGTACTCTTTGCCGAACCGGTTCCGCCGATAACGCCGATGGTCTCGCCAGACTTGATATCAAGATTGATATTCTTTACAGTGAGGTTATCCTCGTCCTTTGCATAGCTGAAAGAAACATTGTTGAATCTGATGCTTCCGTCTGCGGGAACAAGTGCGGGGTCTGCATCGTCATCTCTGATCTCGGGAACTTCATCGAATATCTCAACTATTCTGTGCATGGAAGCGAGGGAGATAGTTGTCATAACGAAGATCATGGAGAGCATCATAAGGGACATAAGTATCTGAGTTACGTAGCTGATGAAGCTGGAAAGCTCACCGACAAGGAATGTACCGCCGATAACCATATTTCCGCCGAAATAGATAACGGCAACGATGCAGGCATACATAATTATCTGCATTGCGGGCTGACCCAGAATAACGAGCTTTTCGGCATTTACCTGAGCGGCTCTTACATCGTCAGCGGAAGCTACGAACTTCTTGCCCTCAAACCTTTCTCTTACGAATGCCTTTACAACTCTGATACCGATAAGGTTTTCCTGTACCTTGGAGTTGAGGGAGTCATACTTTTCAAGCATTTTCTCAAATCTGGGGAATGCCTTTGTTGTGATAAGTCCCACTGCAACGCCCAGAACGGGGATAGCGACCAGGAACACAACTGCCAGCTCTGCATTGAGGGAGATCGACATTATAAGTGCGACGATAAGCATGAAAGGCGCACGTACCGCCATTCTGATTATCATCATAAAGGTGTTCTGAACGTTTGTAACGTCAGTGGTAAGTCTTGTTACCAGAGAAGCTGTGGAGAACTTATCCACGTTTGCAAAGGAAAAATCCTGAACCTTGTCAAAAAGCTTCTTTCTTACATTCTTAGCAAAGCCCATGCCTGCCTTTGCGGCAAACTTTCCGCCCAGTGCGCCGCAGCAAAGGGAGAATATTGCCATGGAGACCATGATAAGTCCCATTTTTACTGTGAACGCCACATCGCCGTTGGCAATTCCCACGTCCACTATCTTTGCCATTACCAATGGTATAAGAACTTCCATCAGTACCTCGCCTATCATTACCACAGGCGTGAGAATGGTATATTTTTTGTACTCGCCCACACAGGCGAGAAGCTTTTTCAGCATCTGTTGACCACTCCTTTGTAGTTATTCTTCTTTGAATTTCTCTAAATTTTCTATTGCAAGCTTCATCAGGCGTATGAACTCTTCACGCTCATGAGATGTCATACCGTTTGAGAGATACTGCTCCAAACGGCAGATGTTATCGTACATCTGCTTGCTTGTGCGAAGTCCCTTTTCGGTAAGGGTTATCCTCTTGATGCGTGCGTCCTCCTCGCAGACGCTTCTTGCAATGTACCCGCTTTTTTCAAGATTTCCCAGAATGCTCGCTACGGATGAGCGCTTTACCCCGAAATCATCTTCAAGATCACGCTGATACACACATTCGCCGTGGGCCGTGCGGTGAGCTATATAGAAAATTATCCTGCACTGCTCCCCTGTTATTATCTCGCCCTGTTTCATCATCATGGCATTGGTGGTATAGCGCAATGTTTTGGAAAGATGATTTATGTATCTGCCGATATGCTCATCCTCATTTCTATAGCTGCAGTCGGCATTTTCCATTTCATCAGCTCCTTTATTCCAAGAAAAAGAAAAATGTTAGACATCTATCAGTTAGAAGTCTAACATTTATTATAGCGGAATATAAAATCATATTCAACAGGTAATTTGTGAACAAAAGAACACAATTTCAAGAACTGCCCTTTGCACAATACTGCACATTTCCAAGGCAAAAAGTTTGTGCTATTTAACAAATTTGTCCGCAAACCACACGTTTTCTGCGGTGAACTCCCTGCCGTTAAGATACGAGAGAATGCCGCTGTCGGTGGTGAAATCAAATTTCAGCTTGTAGGAATAAAGCGCCTGAGTTTTGATGCTATAGCTTCGGTTCACCCTGTTGATGCCGTACTTTCCGTCACCCAGCAGAGGGCAGCCGATATATGCCATATGCGCCCTTATCTGGTGAGTTCTGCCCGTCATCAGCTCTATTTCCGCAAGGGTAAGAGTGCCGTCGGTCCTGAGCACACGGTACTTTGTTATTATAGTCTTGTTGGAGGCAGTCTTTTTGTCGGAAACGGTAACGGTATTTGTCTTGCTGTCCTTGAAAAGATAATGGGTAAGGGTGTCCGACTTTTTGGGCGGAACTCCCACAAGGATACAAAGATATTTTTTCTCCAGCTCCCTGTCCTTTATCTTCTGATTGAGGATACGCAAAGATTCGGCATTTTTTGCGGCTATGACAATACCACCCGTATTCCTGTCAAGGCGGTTGCAGAGGGCGGGAGTAAAGCTGTTTTCGTCCGCAGGGTCATACTCCCCTTTTGCATAAAGATAGTGGAGCATACGGTTCACAAGGGTATCAACGGAACCGTCGTTATCCTCATGTACAACAAGTCCGTTTTTCTTATCCATAAGCAGGATATTTTCGTCCTCATACACCACGGTGATATCCGCAGGGGCTTTAAGGAACTCGTACTCCTTTTCATCACTGCCGAAAAATTCATCGGGCAGATACAGCTCCAGCACATCGCCCTCGGAAAGTCGGGTGGATATCTCGCAGCGCTTGCGGTTGAGCTTGATATTTTTCGTGCGTATGCCCTTGTACATCATGCTCTGGGGCAGGCTTGGAGCCGCTTTCTGTATGAACTTATCCACACGCTGTCCTGCGTCGTTGGAATTGATAATGTATTTTTTCATTGGCTGATATCTTCCTTGTAAATAATATTGCTTACTCTTTTATATTCTCCGTCCACCCAAGCAAAAAGGCATATTTCATCACCCTTCAGCGTATGCGAATACTCAAAAGAATTATCTGCATTTATGCCGCAAAGCGCATTCTTAATTTGAGTACTGTCACCCTTATGAAATTCGCACCACATAAGATTATCAATTTCATAAGCACTCATATTTTCCGAACGGACGATTTTATCCCCGTTTACTGAAATTTCAAAAAAATGCCCGATACTTTCCTCTCTGCCGAAATCAACAGACGGCTCAATGCTTCGGATAAAGCGGGATCTTTTATAAACAGTTACCGTTATGTCAAAGCCTATCGGCAGGGATTTTTGCAGCCTACTGTAATCCTCTCTTCCAACCTGAGAATAAAAAATCCGGTTATTTCCCACCGTTAAACCCGGTGTGTCATAATATCCCGAAAGCTTATATTCCCGTCTGCTTGATTTTGACGGCAACCCGTTATCTGAATATACCGCATTTACGATATACATATCATATTCGTCAGTAAAAAAATCACTTATACAATATCCAAGCAGCTGAATATCATTATGTCTCTTTCCATCGGCAGAATACAGAGCAAGCTTTGCATTATCAAAATCATCGGTAAAATTAAACATTCCGACAATACCGCTTGGGATAAGAATAACCGCTAATACAATAAAAAGAGCAGCAAATTTTCCAACGCCGTTTTCTCTGTTCTTAAAAAACCGAACGGAAAGAACCGCTGCTGCAGCTCCCAAAATAATAATAGGAACAGTTATCATCATTTGTGACAGAAAAGCAAAAATAAGCGAGGCAATTATATTTTTCAGTCCTTCCTTTCCAATCATCATATCAAAAAGATCAAGCCAATCGGGAATTATCCTGAAAATAACCGAAAGCAAAGCCAATATGACAGGTATATAATACGGCATCTTTTTTACCTTATCCATCTTCTCCACTTTCACCTCACTTATATCAAAAATCACCGCACCCGTAAATCGGGCACGGTGAAAAACGATATTCTTATCTTACTTATTAAGAAGATACTCGTCAATAGCCTGAGCAGCGGATTTGCCTGCACCCATTGCAAGGATAACGGTAGCTGCGCCTGTTACAGCGTCGCCGCCTGCATAAACGCCCTCACGGGAGGTAAGACCGCTTTCGTCCTTTGTAACGATACAGCCGTGCTTGTTGGTTTCAAGTCCCTCAGTGGTGTTTCTGATGAGGGGGTTGGGAGATGTACCGATGGACATGATAACGCAGTCAACATCAACGGTATGCTCGGAGCCTTCCTTTACAACAGGACGTCTTCTGCCTGACTCGTCAGGCTCGCCAAGCTCCATGGATACGCACTTGATTCCGCTTACAAAGCCGTTCTCATCGCCAAGTATCTCGGTGGGGTTGGTAAGGGTCTTGAAGATGATGCCCTCTTCCTTAGCGTGCTCGATCTCCTCTGCACGGGCAGGAAGCTCAGCCTCGCCACGGCGGTAAACTATGTAAACCTCTTCTGCGCCGAGACGCTTTGCGCATCTTGCAGCGTCCATAGCAACGTTACCGCCGCCGACTACTGCTACTCTCTTGTTCTCCTTGACGGGAGTATCGCTGTCGGGCTTATAAGCCTTCATAAGGTTAACTCTGGTAAGGAACTCATTTGCGGAATAAACACCCTTGTAGTTCTCACCGGGAATGTTCATAAATCTGGGCAGACCTGCGCCTGAACCGATGAACACAGCCTCATAGCCGCTTTCAAACAGCTCGTCAATGGTAACGGTCTTGCCGATTATCATATTTGTTTCGATATCAACGCCGATAGCCTTGAGACCGTCGATCTCGTGCTGAACGATGCTCTTGGGAAGTCTGAACTCGGGGATACCGTAAACCAGAACGCCGCCTGCAAGGTGGAGCGCCTCGAATACAGTTACCTTGTAGCCTCTCTTTGCCAGGTCGCCTGCACAGGTAAGACCTGCAGGACCTGCGCCGATAACAGCAACTCTCTTGCCGTTGGAAGCGGGCATCTCAGGCTCGCCCTTGAAGTTTGCGTTGTGATAGTCAGCTGCAAATCTTTCCAGACGGCCGATAGCTACAGCCTCGCCCTTCTTTCCTCTTACGCACTTGCCCTCGCACTGGTTCTCCTGGGGGCATACACGACCGCAGACTGCGGGGAGGGAGCTGGACTTGGAGATAACGCTGTAAGCGCCCTCAAAGTTGCCGTCAGCGATCTCCTTGATAAAGCCGGGGATATCAATATTTACGGGGCAGCCCGAAACGCAGGGCATAGCCTTGCAGTGGAGACATCTCTGTGCCTCGTCAACTGCGATATCAGCTGTATAGCCCAGTGCTACCTCCAGGAAGTTCTTGTTTCTTACATCAGGCTCCTGAGAGGGCATGGGGTTCTTTTTAAGAGACATATTAGGCATTTCACTTTACCTCCTTGAAAAGATTGCAGGTTTCTTCGTACTTTCTTTTTTCAAAAGGCTTGTACATTGTGGAACGTCTCATAGCCTCGTCGAAATCAACAAGGTGACCGTCGAACTCGGGTCCGTCAACGCAGGCAAACTTTGTCTCGCCGCCAACGGAAAGACGACATCCGCCGCACATTCCTGTGCCGTCGATCATAATGGGGTTCATGGAAACAACTGTCTTGATGCCGTATTCCTTAGTGGTTGCAGCAACAAACTTCATCATTATCAGGGGACCGATAGCGATTACTTCGTCATACTGCTCGCCGCTGTCGATAAGCTCCTTGAGGGCATTGGTAACAAGACCCTTTGTGCCGTAGGAACCGTCATCTGTCATCATGCAGAGCTTGTCGGAGCAAGCCTTGAACTCATCTTCAAGGATAACAAGATCCTTGTTTCTGAAGCCGACGATGGAATGCACCTCGCAGCCTACCTGATGGAGCTTCTTTGCAACGGGGTATGCGATAGCACAGCCAACACCGCCGCCTACAACAGCTACCTTCTTGAGACCTTCTGTATGAGTTGCTCTGCCGAGAGGGCCTGCAAAGTCATGAAGACATTCGCCCTCGTTCATATGATTAAGCTTTTCGGTAGTTGCACCAACTATCTGGAAGATAATGGTAACAGTACCATTTTCTCTGTCAAAATCAGCTACTGTAAGGGGGATTCTCTCGCCGTTCTCATCTGTTCTGAGAATGATGAACTGACCGGGCTCCGCCTTTTTTGCAACTGCGGGAGCTTCGATATCCATAAGTGTTACAGTGGGGTTTAATGCTTTTTTTCTAACGATTTTATACATTTCACACTGTCCTTTCGTTTAAAAAAGCAGTACGGAAGGCGGCAAATATCCCTGAAAATTTATCAAAATGCCGTATGATTCCGCATTTTCTGCATATATATTTATCTTAACATACACAGCCCGTTTTTAGAAATATAAAAAAAGAATAAGGGTATATAACATTATACATACCCTTATTCTGAATTGTCAAATATGCAGGCTTATTCGTCCTTTCCGCCGCCGAACTGCTTTTTGTAGCTCAATGGACTCATGCCCACATATTTCTTGAATTTGTTGTGGAAATAGTTGATGTTTGAGTAGCCCACCATTTCAGCCACCTCATACACCCTGTATTCGTCCATGGCAAGCAGGCGCTTTGCTTCTGAAATACGTATCTCATCGAGATAGTTGTTGAAGTTATCGCCTGTATATTGGTGGAACACCTTGCCAAGATATGCGCTGTTGTAGCCGAAGATCCCTGCCAGCATTTCAAGGCGAAGCTCACGGTTGTAGTTTGCTCTGATATACTGGACCACACGCTCCATGGTGCTCTTTGTGGTCTTGCCGAAGCAGGCATCAGAGATATCGGTGAGCTTTGTTCTGATAGCCTCCACCATCTGGCTCAGGCTGTGCATATCGCTTATCTCGTTTACAAAATCATCGCTTATCATGTTCTCGGGCTTTTTGTCCGCAGCGCTTCTGCTCATCTGGGAGCGCACGTCCATAAGCATGGTGATACAGCTTATCTTAGCCTTTTCGGGAGTATTGTCCGCAGTGAGCATGGACTCCATAAATCTGTCAAGAACGCCGTTGAGCTTTTCGGTATCGTTTATCTCCATGTATGCGTATATCCTGTCGGCAAAGTCGATATCCTCGGCGGTGCGGCTCTTTTTGAACACCTCGGTGCTTGCCACGCCGCAGTGATGGAAGATAAATCTCTTGCGGTAGAAATCAGCCGCCTCGGAATATGAAACGCATATCTCTGCCGGAGAGCTTACATTGCAGCCGCAGGAAATAAACGCTTCGGGAGAAAGCTCCTTGCGCAGTTTTTCAAGGGACATCATAACATCGGTATATTTCCAGCCCTTGAAAAGTATTCCCAGCGCACCGCTTATATCCACCGAAACTATATCCACGTTGTTAAGAGCGTCATAGAAACGGCGGACTGTGTTATAGTCGGCAGACTGCTCGGGATGACTGCCGTCGGAGCAGACGATAGCGGCGCAGTAGCTTGGAAAATCATATTCATCTACGGCAGCTGCCACATGGATGGGGTCACCCGCAAAAAGCCCCTTGACAAGCTGCTCATTAAGGTATTCCCTGCCTATCTCCTGCTTGTATCTGTGCTCACGCTCACTCTTTATCTTCTTCCCTGCCGTCTTTATGGCTTCGATAAGCTCGTCCTCGTCAACGGGTTTGAGGATAAAATTCTCTACACCCAGCGCAATGGCGGTCTTGGCATAGGAAAAATCCGAATAGCCGGAAAGTATCAGCACCTTGCCCTTGAAGCCCAGCGCCTTTGCGGCTTCCGTCATCTCAATGCCTGTCTTTCCGGGCATTTTTATATCTGCGATAACTATATCGGGCTGGAGCGTCATTATCTTGTTAAGTCCGTCATCGCCGTCGTCCGCTTCGCCTATTACCTCACAGTCTATCTCGTCCCACGGGATCATCATTTTTATGCCCTGACGAACATTAGGCTCGTCATCAACAAGCAAAACCTTGAACATATTATAACCGCCTTTCCTGAGGATACGTTACTTTTCCTTGTCCGTATCCTGAACAGTGATCTTTTTCTGAACAGGATTTCTCGGGAGAGTTATCCTTATGGTGGTTCCCGCCTCGGGAGCCGTTTTTATGGACAAGCCGTACTGCTCGCCGTGATACATTTTTATTCTCTTGTTTACATTTGTAAGACCGATGCTCTTGCCCGAAGAGGTATCGTTGCGCCTGAGCTTTTCTTCAAGCTCCGCAAGCCTTTCGGGGGTTATTCCGCTGCCGTTGTCCGAAACGTCGATAACAACGCAGTCGTTGTGATAATATACCTTTATATCGATATGTCCGTTGGACTTGCAGCCCTCGATGCCGTGGACGAATGCGTTCTCCACAACAGGCTGTATCAGCAGGGGCAGTATCATATAATCCTTGGAGACTTCGGAATAAATGCTGTAGGAAACTCTGTCGCCGAATCGTGCGGTCTGAAGCTCCAGATAACTGTTTGTGAACTCCAGCTCGGAGCGGAGCGTTACCTCGCCGTCCTTGAATTCAAGGCAGCGGCGCATGAACTTGCCCAGCTTCTTTACCAGGTCGGCGGTTTCCTTGTCGTTGTTGCAGTACGCCTTCATTCTGATAGTTTCAAGGGTATTATACAGGAAGTGGGGATTTATCTGGCTGGCAAGGGCTTTGAACTCAGCCTCCATCTGGTCGAACTTGAATGCCTCGTTCTGGAGCTTTGCCTGATAGATGTCGTCCATCATCTTCTGCATACTGGCGATCATCTGGTTAAGGTCGCTGTAAAGGTCGGCTATCTCGTCACCGCCCTTGTCGTTGAAGGTGACGTTGATATCGCCCTCCGCAACTGCGTGCATCTTCTCGCTGAGGAGCTTTATCCGACGTGAGAACACACTGGTGAAAAGTATGATTATCAGCAGGGAAAGTATGAGCATAAGTCCGCAGTAGCCGCCGTAAACCACAGAAAGCCTGCTGAGAGAGTAGTTTATGTAGGAGTTTGGAATGAGCATGACCAGCTGAAAATCCGCATTGTGGTTTATGGTGAAGTTATTCAGCACCGTGTAGCCGTCATATCCCCAGAAGCCATAGTCATAGGTCTTGGAGATGTCGTTAACGTTAAGGTCATTGTCCCCCGACACGCTGTCGCCCTTGACTATCTCGGCAAAATCGCTGAAAAATGCCTTTCCGCCCACGCACATTACCGTTCTTATATGCTCGTCGGGCATAACACGCATAAGCCATTCATCGGATATGACCGCCACAGCCACAGCGGTAACGGTCTCGTTGGAGGTATCGGTTATCGCCTGAGCACAGCCAAGATAATACTTGCCGTCCGTAGGGCTTTTGATAATGTCCCACACGGCTGTGCTTGGGTCCTGTGCAGCAGAATTGTACCATTTCTGGGTAAGCACGCTTTCGTCCGCATAGATATAGTTGGAGTTATACACGAACTCGTTCCTGTTGATGAAAACGTATATGTTGCTCACCTGCGGGGAAGCCTGAACATACTGCACATGGATATTCTTGGCATAGAAATCATAATACTCGGACTTTTCCGAGGAGCGCTTTTCAAGGAAGCTTTTCAGCTCGCCGCTGCCTGCAAACATACGCATTATGCTGTCAGTGGACTCCACCATATCCATGGTGCGGTAACGAATGCTGTTGGAGCTGCTGACAGTGCTGCTCAGTGTCTGATCCTTGATTATGGTACGCATATTCACCAGCAGCATTACGCTGGCTGCAAAAAGGGGAAGTATAACGATGAAAAACATCATTACCATCTGATTTCTTATGGGAAAGCTTTTAGTACCGTCTTTGATGATATTTTCCTCCTTTTGCCGCATATGTGATTTTATTTTAGCATATTTTGCTGTCTTTTTCAAGTGCAAATAAATAAAAAAGGCGTGATAAATTTACCACGCCTTACGCAGATCTTAAAGATTTGAGATGTGCTCGAACACCTTGTCGGTGCTCCAGAAGAACATATCGTGCTTGAAACGCTCCTGCTTCAGTCCTGTTCTTTCAAAGAGGTCCATAACTCCCGGCTGAACGCAGGAGAAATATACCATTCTTCCCTGGGAGATAAGTCTCTCGCAGTATTCGTGGAGGGCTTCTATTCCCGAGATATCCGCAACGGTAACGCCTCTCATTGAGAAGATTATGTTGTAGCTGTCACCGAGAGAGGATACCTTGTCCTCCAGCTTTGCGCAGGTTCCGAAATAAAGGGGTCCCGTGATATAAACAACGCTGGTGTATTTGAGCTTTTCGGGGTCAACGTTATCCTCGTCAAGCTTATCAGGATCGACCTCGGCAACCGTTACCTGCATATCGGATACCTTTACAACAAAGAGGATAAGCGAGAACACAACGCCGATAAGGATAGCCTTTGTAAGGTCAAACACAACGGTAGCTGTCATTGTGATAATGAACTGTGCAATGGCTGTTTTGAGCTTTTTGCTGAAAATGGACTTTATAGTCTTCCACTCGTTCATTCTCCATGCAGTTACGATAAGCACGCCTGCAAGAGCTGAAAGAGGTATCATAGACATTACGCCGCCGAGAACGAACATGGAAAGCAGCAGTACAACAGCGTGGATAACGGAAGTAAGACGTGTCTCTCCGCCGCTCTTTATGGCAACACTGGTTCTGGCGATAGCTGCCGTTGCGGGAACTCCGCCGAAGAAGGGCAGCAGGATATTTCCTATTCCCTGTGCGGTAAGCTCGATATCCGCATTGAGCTTTTCATTCTTCATTCGTCCTGCGGAAGCTCCGCAGAGCAGGGACTCAATAAGTCCCAGAGCCGCAATGGAAACAGCGGGAACAACAAAGTTGCCAAACTCGCTGAAATTTATCTTGGTAATGTCAAGTCTGTCAGCAAGGAAAATTGTTTTTGGTATCTCGCCGACAACGCTTACATCAAAGTTGAAGATAAAGTTTGCTGCGGTGGCAAGAATAATTGCTGCCAGTGAACCCGGGCAATACTGGCTCAGCTTCTGAGGATATACAAACATGAAAACTATAACGCAAACGCCGATAATGAATGCTGTAAGATTGAAGCTCTGAGGCGTTGTGAAATAGCTTGCTATCTTTTCCAGGTTGTTAAGTCCCACGGACTTCATGCCGGTAAGGTTATCTATCTGACCGAGGGCGATGATAATGGCGATACCGCTGGTAAAGCCTGTGATAACAGGCGAGGGCAGGTATGAAACCAGTCCGCCCAGCTTGAATATGCCGCACAGCAGCAGTATGATGCCTGCCAATAAGCTTGCGATGAAAACACCCTGCATTCCGTACTGAGCCACCAGTGAAACAAGTATGGCTGTCATAGCTCCTGTGGGGCCGCTTATCTGATAGGAAGCGCCCGAAAGTGCGCCGATGATAAGTCCCGATATTATTGCGGTAACAAGTCCCGAAGCTGCGGTAGCTCCAGAGCTTACGCCGAATGCCAGTGCCAGCGGCAGAGCCACGGCTGCGACTGTTACGCCTGCAAGAACGTCTTTTCCGAATTTCTTGCCGTTGTACCCCTTAAATTCCCTTTTCAGCATTTCTGCAAATTGCCTGAACATTTTTCTTTTTCCTCCATGATCTCCCAAACATAAAAAAGTGCCAGTGGCAGCATCTCTGAAGGATGCTGCCGTGAATGGCACGTCACTAAAATATTATATTACCCTGTGAAAAAATTGTCAATGTATATGCTGTACAAAAGCTTTGACTATCGGTAAATGCTTTATGGCAATATCACTCAATAGCCTTGAGTGAAGATGTCATATCTATCTTTTTGAGTCTGAAATACAGCAGGAAGTTTACAAGCACTGTGAAGATGACCATTACCGCCGCTGCCAGCACGAAGCAGAACCAAGGTATATCGGGCGAGAACATTACTTCATCTACCTCGGACTTGCCTACAACAAAGCTTTCAAGGAAAATTCCGCCTACCAGTCCAAAAGCAATGCCGATTATGGAGGAAATGGTGTTCTCACGGTAAATGTACGCTCCCACCTCGCCGTCAAAAAAGCCCAGCACCTTTATGGTGGCAAGCTCCCCTATTCGCTCGTTGATGTTAATGTTTGCCAGGTTGAAGAGTATTACAAGAGCAAGCGCTCCCGCAAAAATTATGATGACAAGAACTATAAGGTCAAGGCTTGATACCAGTGTTCTGAACGTTCCCGTTCCGTCATACATAAAGGACGATGAGATTATTCCGTCGCAGGAAATAAGCTCGGAGGTTATTCTGTCTCTTTCGGATTTTTCGGGAGTTTCCCCTGTGTTTATCAGGATAAGGTTGTCGTCGGTCTCGCCGAAGAGAGAGGTGTAAGTGTCCCTTGTCATATAGACATAGTGGAAGGTGTAGTTTTCCGCAATGCCCGATACCTCTGCGGGGCCAGATGCACCGTCAATAGTTACAAAGTCGCCTTCCTTTACACCAAGCACCCTTGCCATTTTCTCGGTGATTATCACCTTGCCGTCCTCAATGTAAAGATGCTCTCCGCTCTTTCTGTTCTGAAGCTGAACGTAATCGTCCATGTCAGCAACATCATCAAGGGCAAGGATATAGCCCTCCATATTGCCGCCTTCGGAATAAACGTCGTGTGTCTCCTGAACGGCGCTCATATGTGAAATGATAGCACTTTCGCCGTTTATAACGTCCTCGATGTGCGCAAGGTCATCCTCGGGAACATCGCTGCCGATAACTGCGATAGCATCGTAAAGGAAGATATCGTCATACTGCTTTTCCGCAATGCAGGCAATGGCTTCCTTTAATCCGAATGCTGTAAGCATAAGGGCTGTACAGCCGCCTATGCTTATAACGGTCATGAAAAATCTGCTCTTGTATCTGAAAAGATTTCTGAAAGTTACCTTGCTGCTGAATGAGAAGTGCTTCCAGATGGGTGTTATCTTTTCAAGCAGTATCCTTTTGCCATTCTTCGGGGGCTTTGGACGGATAAGCTTTGCGGGATATTCCAGAAGCTCGTTTGCACAGGTATATACCGCAGAAAGCGATGTACACAGCAGTGATACGCCCATGCAGCCCAGTGCATATGAGGGCATGAACGGCGCTTCAAATATGGGATAATTATACATCGTCTGATAGCAGATGAAGATTATCCTCGGCAACAGCGCCAGACCTATGGCTGTTCCCGCAAGGCTGCCCACAGCGCTTGCTATAGCCGCATACAATACATATTGCAGGATTATGGAGCCTGTGCCGTAGCCCAGTGCCCTGAGAGTTCCAACCTCTGTGCGCTGCTCCTCGACCATTCTTGACATGGTGGTGCAGCAAACCAGAGCTGCAACCAGTATAAAGAACACGGGGAAAACTGCGGCAATGGAGTCTATCCTTTCCGCATCTCTGCCGTAGCTCATGCAGCCGGGATTGAACTCGTCCCTGTTCCACACGTACCACTCGCCGTCGGCAAGCTTATCCTCAAGCTCGCTTTCAGCATCGGCTATCTCTGCATTAGCGCTGTCTATATCAGCCTGAGCCTCGTCCAGCTTTTTCTTGCCGCTGTCCAGTTCATGCTTTGCTTTAGCAAGGTCGCTGTCATAAGCGGAAAGCTCTTCAAGGCCCTTGTCTATTTCTTCTTCGCTCTTGTCAAGCTGCCATTTCTGGGCGGATATCTGCTCCAGTGCACCTGCGGAAGCTGCTCTCACCTGCTCGTTTACGCCTGTTATGGCTGCCTGAGCGGCGGTCTTTGACTGGAGATCCTTATCGGGATTTGTGATTATGAAAACCGCCAGAAGGTCGGATATGGAAGCCTCAATGTCATTATCGTCATACACCTGCTGGATACTTCTTGACTCGTTGAGAAGCTCCTCGGGAAGCACTTTGACGTATGCCTTTTCGTATATTTTCAGGATATCGTCTATCTGAGTGCAGGTGGCGGCAAGGGCGTTCATCTTTTCCTCATTCTCTGCCAGCTCTTTTCTGCCGTCCTCGATATCCTTTTTGGCATCGGTAAGCTCTTTTTTCTGCTCGTTTATCTGACTGTAGGACTTGTTGTACTCGTTCAGACCCTTGTCATAGTCCTTTTTGGCGTCGTCATATTTTTTCTGACCGTCCGCCAGCTTTTCCTTTGCATCGGCTATCTGCTCATCTGCATCGGCACGTATCTCGTCCGAACGCTCGCTGAGAAGCTGAGCTGACATTCCCTCGGCGTATTCCTCGGCAGCGGCTACGATATCGTTGTATTCATCTGAAAAAGGCTTGACGCTTTCGTCCATAGCCCCTGTTACCGAAAGGTAAAGGTCGGTATAAGCGTCATAGGCAAAGTTTTCCTCGGGCACGTAGATAAATGCACTTACGGAGCCTGTTCCGATAGTTGTGGAGCCTCGCTCATATGAAACATACACGGGAGATTTTACAAGGCCCACCACGGTATATTCCGACTGATTTAAATAGTCAGCCACATCATTGTCGCCGTCAGCAGAAAGCTTTACGGTATCTCCTATTTTAAAGGATATCTTGTGCATGGAATCATAATCGGCAACGCACTCCCCTGCCTTTTCGGGAAGTCTGCCCTCCATAAGATAAAGCTTGTTGAGCGGCTGATCTGCCGAATAGGAAAGCACTGTTACAGCCGACTGACCGCCGTTGTTTTCCACAAATAGGTCTGCCGAATAGCCTGCATATCCGCTGTCAAAATGCTCACCGTCGGAAAGCTTTTCTATTTCATCGCCGTTAAAGCCCAGCGTGGATTTAATCTGAACGTCCGCAAGGGCATATTCCCTGTAATACTTCCAGCCGGAATTTTTAAGGTCAGTTGATACTGCGCTTAAACCTGCATAAAACGCACAGCCTATCGCAATGATAGTAAGGATCGCCACAAATCTTCCGGGAGATTTCTTTACACCTCTGACCGTATTCAGTAAAAGCATATTTTTCTTCATAGCGTTATTACCTTACCATTCAATATTTTCAACAGGTGTGGGATTGGGATTGAGGGATATTTTTGCCACCTTGCTGTTCTTTATCTTGATAACACGGTCAGCCATGGGGGTTATCGCCTGATTGTGGGTGATGACTACCACTGTCATACCCTTTTCACGGCAGGTATCCTGCAAAAGCTTCAGTATTGTCTTGCCCGTGTTATAGTCGAGAGCGCCTGTAGGCTCATCGCAGAGCAGGAGCTTGGGTGATTTTGCCAGCGCTCTTGCAATGGAAACTCTCTGCTGTTCGCCGCCGGAAAGCTGTGCGGGAAAGTTGTTCATTCTGTCCTCCAGACCCACCTGCTTCAGCACCTGAGCCGCATCAATGCTCTTATCCTTGCAGGTCTGAGCCGCAAGCTCCACATTCTCATATGCGGTAAGGTTCTGCACCAGATTGTAGAACTGGAAAACAAATCCAATGTCATATCGACGGTAAGCGGTAAGCTCTCTGGGTTTGAGCTTTGCGATATCCTTGCCGTCAATGATAATCTCGCCCTCATCGCAGGTGTCCATTCCTCCCATAAGGTTCAGTACAGTGGTCTTTCCCGCACCGCTGGCACCTGTGATAACAACGAACTCGCCCTTTTCGATATCAAAGCTTACGCCGTCCGATGCGGTGATAGTTACCTCGCCCATCTGATAGCGCTTATATACATTTTTTAACGATACAAAACTCATATACAACCGTCCCATCATAAGTTATTTGAATATAACAAACCACATTATATTATACCATAGCAGCCCTTTAATTGGAATTGACATTTTTTACAAATTAAACAGAAAAGAGGTATATTTCTTAGCGAAATATACCCCTCATTATGTAGCAATATCACATCATTATAAAATACTGCATCGGATTTTTAGGATTTATCTTTACGGGAACATAGCCGCCCGCAAACTGCTCCTTGGGATTGGTCTCCAGATTTTTCTTGGAAAATCTATACTTTCTTCCGTTGATAACAGCCTCGCAGAACAGGTTGTAATGAACTATCTCAGTGGTCTGACCAACAAAGAACTCGTTGATGCCTGTTATCTCTGCCTCAATGACCTCGCCGTTCTCGATCATTCTTTCATTGACAAGCGCATATGCGCCGATGACCGCAAAAACTGCGCCTATTGCTATGAACGCAATGGGTATCATCTTGAAGAACATAAAGCCTATCTCAGCCGCATCAAGATACGGATTGAGCACATGGAGCACTACCGAACCGAACACGATGAACACCAACGCCGCACCAAATGCTGCCAGCGCAGAGTATAAATATTCATGCCTCTTCATAAAAATCCCTCCCGAAAGGATCAGACATTAAAGCGGAAAAGAACGATATCTCCGTCCTGCATAACATATTCCTTGCCCTCGGAACGCACAAGTCCCTTTTCCTTTGCGGCAGCCATGGAGCCGCACGCCATAAGGTCGTCAAAGGAAACGACTTCCGCTCTGATAAAGCCCTTTTCAAAATCGGTGTGTATCTTTCCTGCTGCCTGGGGAGCCTTGGTTCCCTTCTTGATAGTCCATGCACGAACCTCAGGCTGACCTGCGGTAAGGTAGGAGATAAGGCCAAGCAGAGAATAGCCCTCCTTGATAATTCTGTCAAGACCCGATACCTCAAGACCCAGCTCGGAAAGGAACATCTCCTTGTCCTCGCCGCTCATGTCGGATATCTCGGCTTCAAGCTCGGCGCAGATGGGCAGCACTGCGGCGTGTTCACGCTCAGCTATCTCGCACACTGTCTTATAATGCTTGGAATTTTCGATGTTGTTCTTGAAATCATCTTCGCTGAGATTTGCAGCGTAGATGACAGGCTTTGCGGAAAGCAGCGGAGTTGTCTTGATTATCTCCTCCTGCTCCTCGGTGAAGCCGAAGGAACGGGCAGAGTGACCCTCTTCAAGATGAGCTTTCAGAGCTTCAAGAAACTCCAGCTCAGCCTGATACTTCTTATCGCCCTTGATGAGCTTCTTTGTGCGGTCGATACGGCGCTCCAGCAGCTCGATATCGGAGAAGATAAGCTCCAGGTCGATAGTTTCGATATCTCTCTCAGGATTTATCTCGCCGTCAACATGAACGATGTTATCGTCCTCAAAGCAGCGTACAACGTGAACGATGGCATCGACCTCACGGATATTTGCAAGGAACTTGTTACCGAGGCCCTCGCCCTTGGAAGCGCCTCTTACCAGACCTGCGATATCAACAAATTCAAGTGTGGCAGGGGTAAACTTATCGGGGTTGTACATTTCCCTGAGCTTGTCAAGACGGCTGTCGGGAACGGAAACTATGCCCACGTTGGGCTCGATGGTGCAGAAAGGATAGTTTGCAGATTCTGCGCCTGCATTTGTAAGAGCGTTGAAGAGCGTACTTTTTCCTACGTTAGGAAGACCGACCATACCTAATTTCATATCTTTGATTTTCCTTTGCTGATTTATTTATTGGGACGCAGATCATTCATCGTCGCTGAAATTCAGATTTTTAACATACTCGTCAGCGTCGAAATCGTCGCTTGAAGAGCAGCAGGCAGCAAACTTCTTGCTGAGTGCCAGACGGGCAGCTATAACGCCTGAAATAAGACCTATAATGAATGCACCGAGAGCTGCGGCAACAGCCATGCCCTTTGTTATCTTGATTTTCTCATTTGAATATCTGCATACGGAACCGATGATCTCTTCTAACATAAAATAGCCTCCTTAGAAAAAACGTATTTTATTTATTATATACTATTTTTCCAAAAAATGCAATAGCAATGTGAAGTTCCTCGGAATAATTTACAAATTTAAAGAGATACCGCACCTTGGCACGGTATCTCTTGATTTTTGTTAGCGGGGCTTAAAGCCTTATACCATATGGATCTTGCTTGCGGCATCGGAATTCTTTCCGTCAATGCCGTACTTCTTGTTGCGTCTCTTCTCAAAGAACTTGGGAGCGACCTTGGGGAACATTGCGTAGGTGAGAACGTCCTCGTCCTGCTCGATCCACTCTGCGCATTCCTTGCGGAGAGTATCAAGCTCAGGCTCAAGCAGATCTGCGGGACGGCAATCGATAGCCTCCTCGCCCTTGAGTATGGACTTTCTGAACTCGGGGTCGATAGGTGTGGGAGTTCTTCCGTATTTGCCTGCGATAACGTCCTTGAATTCCTTGGTAACGGTCTTGTATCTCTCGCCGCTGATAACGTTGAACACAGCCTGTGTGCCCACGATCTGGGAGGAAGGAGTAACAAGAGGGATATTACCTGCATCTGCACGAACTCTGGGAACTTCTCTGAGCACTTCATCGAACTTATCCTCCTTGCCCGACTGCTTGAGCTGGGACAGAAGGTTGGAAAGCATTCCTCCGGGAACCTGATAGATAAGTGCGTTTGCATCTGCAACAAGGATCTTGGGGTCAAGGAGCCCTTCGTCGATATACTTCTTGCGCAGACCCATGAAGTAGCTTCTGATCTCGGTAAGCTTTACAAGGTCAAGACCTGTATCGTACTCTGTGCCCTGGAGCGCTGCTACCATAGACTCGGTAGGAGTATGGGAAGTACCGTGAGCCAGAGGAGACATTGCTGTGTCGATATACTCGCAGCCGTTTTCAATAGCCTTGAGCTGGCACATTGAAGCAAGACCCGATGTATAGTGTGTGTGGAGCTGAATGGGGATACCGATGTTCTCCTTGAGAGCCTTTGTAAGGGAAGCAGCTCTGAAAGGAGTAAGGAGCGCAGCCATATCCTTGATACAGATGGAATCAGCGCCTTCTGCTTCGCACTGCTTTGCGTAGTTTACATAGTAATCATCGGTGAAAACATCGCCCAGTGTAAAGGACATTGCTACCTGAGCGTGTGCACCCTCCTTCTTGGCAGCGTGGATAGCTGTCTGGAGGTTTCTGATATCGTTCAGCGCATCAAAGATACGGATAATATCCATACCGTTTGCAACAGTCTTCTGAACGAAATATTCAAGAACATCGTCAGCATAGTGACGGTAGCCCAGCATATTCTGACCTCTGAAAAGCATCTGGAGCTTGGTGTTGGGCATATTCTTACGGATTATTCTCAGTCTCTCCCAGGGATCCTCATCGAGGAAACGGATACAAGCATCAAATGTTGCGCCGCCCCAGACCTCTGCGGAATAGTAGCCGATCTTATCCATCTCCTGCATAATGGGGAGCATCTCGTCAATGCTCATTCTTGTTGCGATGAGCGACTGATGAGCGTCTCGGAGAACGGTTTCGGTGATTTTTACTTTAGGCATTGTGGATCGCTCCTTTCAGCTTATGCGATGGTAGCGAGAACGTCATCGGAATTAACGGTATCGCCCTTCTTGGCAGCGATAGATGTGATCTTGCCTGCTACGGGAGCTACGATATCATTTTCCATCTTGAGTGCCTCGAGAACTACAACGACCTGGCCTGCGGAAACAGTGTCGCCTACGTTTACCTTGACATCAAGGATATTTCCGGACATGGGAGCCTTAACGGGTGTGCCGTTGCCTGCTGCAGGAGCAGCTGCGGGTGCGGGTGCTGCGGCAGGTGCAGGAGCGGGTGCTGCTGCGGGAGCTGCCTGAACGGGAGCTGCGCCGCCTACTTCCTCTACTGCTACGTCATAGGACTTTCCGTTTACTGTAATATTAAATCTCTTCATAATGTATATCGACCTTTCAGGTTAATTTTATCAAAGGGGAAGAATGTTGTGCTTCTTGGGAAGGCGCTTGTTAAGGCGCTTACCTGCTGTAACATCAAGAACGGAAGCAACTGCTGCTCTTACGTTTTCGGCTGTTACCACTTCGTCAGCCGCACCCTTGGCTGCTGCCGCAAATGCAGAGCCTTCATTCTCGGCATATTCCTTGGCTATCTGAGCTCTTGCGGCTGCAAGGTCATCTGCGCCCTTGAGCTTGTCATGATAAAGGAACTCAGCTGCGCTGACAGGATCCATGGGAGCGATAACTGCCTCGGGAAGCGCATAAACTGCATCGGCAGCAACATTCCTGCCTGCAAATGCGATATAAGCCATTCCGCAAGCCTTGCCGCTTACCAGTGCTATCTTTGCACATGAAGCCTCGGCATATGCGCCTGCAAGAGCAGCACCCGCACGTACCATATCTGCGCCATGAAGGTCAAAGCCCTCGGTATCGGCAACAGTGATGACGGGAATGCTGTAAGCGTCGCAGAGACGAACAAATCTTGCGATCTTTGAGCAGTCTGCAGAGGTGAGCTTGTCCTTGGTCTTGTTGGTGGCAGCGATACCTGCTGTAACTCCCGAAACTGTGCAGAGCGCAGTGTAGGAAGCTGTGCCGTACTCGCCGTAAACCTCAAGAATGCTGCCTGCATCCGCAATGCTCTCGGCTGCGTTCTCGGCGTTATCGAAAGCTGCGCTCACGGGAGCGTCAAACTCAAACTCGGGAAGGGGTGAAAGGTTATTCTGAGGCATAAGGGAAAGATATCTGCGGACAGTATCCATAGCCTCTGCATCGGACTTGGCATATGCGCTAACTGCGCCGCTCTTTGCTGCGCTCTCGGCGGAAGCGTTGTTTCCCGATGCGTCAAGATAAAGCTCAGCGCCCTCGGTGATAACGGAGAAATCAGCGGAGGAAGCTATCATTGCCATAGTTCCCGCACATACTCCGGAAATAACCGATACCATGGGAACTACGCCGGAAAGGCTGCCCATGCTGAGAAGAATATCACTGTAAGCGTTGAGAGCATCAGCTCCGTCCTCAACGAATGCGCCGCATGAATCATATATTCCCACAACGGGAACGCCGTTCCTTGCGGCAAGCTCGAACATTTTGCATATCTTGGCACTGTGAGCAAGGCTTACTGCACCCTTCATAACAGTGCTGTCCTGAGAAAAGGCGTATGCGGGAGTTCCCCCGATATATCCGTATGCGGTTACCACGCCTGCGAGGTTCTCACCGGCTCTGAGATTTGAGCCTGTTTCCGTATAAACTCCATCGTCAAAAAGTGCTGCAAGTCGTTCTCTTGCGGGGCATTGACCTTTGACAGCCGCATATTCCGCAAGCGCCGCTCTCTGACTTTCAGTCATCATAATTTAGTTCCTCCATTTCGCAGCAAGGCATGAGCAAAGCTGTAAATAAAATTTATCCGAGTTTAATTATACACCCTTTTACTTAATTTTACAAGAGATTATATGCCATTTTTTTGCAGTGACAAAATGTTTTTACAATTTGTCAAAAAAAGAAGCGGACGCCCGAAGCAAATCGGACGTCCGCAAAGGGTGGATTTATCAGCCGCAGCAGGAGGGCTTGCAGACGAAGGACATACAGTCTGTGCACTCGGGAACGGTGGGGTTAGCCTCGTGAGTGCCAACCTTGATGGACTCGAGAGAGCAGTAATGCTCTGCGTTGAGATTATACTTGCAGCTTGTTACATCGCACTTGATAGCAGAATTCTTAGACATGACAAATACCTCTTTTTATCTATATTTTACCGCATTCCATACAAATGCCTGCCCAAAGCAAGCGTTTGTACGGATCGGGTACATAAGTATTATCTGCGGCTGTGCGAATGTCATTCATGGAAAAATTTCCGAATATCCATGCAGCTGCCTATTGACAAATCCGTATTCATGTGTTATAACTGTATTACACCAGATGATACAGTTATATCTATGTAACATTTCGCACTTTGCATTTGTATATATAGCGTGAGGGCTTCAATGCCTCAAAACAAAAGAAAGGATATTCAAAAAATGAAAAAACTTACCGTCAAAGCAGTATGCCTCCTTGCATCTGCGGCAATGCTCACTGCCTGCGCTCAGAACGGCAAAACTCAGCCCGATACGGAAGCCGTCAAGACCCTGAACTATATCAGCACCCAGAGTATTTCTGACAGCAAGGCTTTGGGCGAGATACAGGATTTTTCCTACTCCCCCGCATCGGACAGGCTCTTTTTCAGATCATATCTTATGACAGACGATTCGGCTGAATATTATTTCAACAGCATGAAGTCCGACGGAAGCGACTTCCGCTCCCGACTGATCACAGATGACCGCCGCTCAGAGATATCATTCACCGCTGACGGCTCGGGATATTATGTCAGCACCATGTATAACGATGATGGTCAGACCTGCACCCTTGTAAAAACAGACGCAGAGGGCAACGATGTATCGTCCCTGCCGCTTTCCCCCGAGGGCATCGACAACGATTTTTATGTTGACGGCATATGCGCTGCCGAGGACTATCTTTTCGTCAACTGCTACAACAATATTTATGTTTTCGGATATGACGGCAGCTTTATCTGCAAAATGTCCGCAGAAAACATGAGCGCATGGAATATGGTCAAAGGCGCATCGGGAACGGTGTATGTATGGTCATATTCAAACGGCTTTGTACTGTATAAGGCAGACATGACCAATAAGGAGCTTGTAAAGGCAGCGCTTCCATTTGACGAGGTGTATTCGTCCGATACATATCCTGTTTCGGGCTATGGTGACAGCGAGCTTTTTATCACCGACGGAACTACATTTTATTCCTATGACCCTGAAGCGGGCACAAAGACTGAGCTGTTCAACTGGATCGACAGCGGCGTCAGCATAATGGAGGTAACAAAGATATTCCCCACAGAGGACGGATTCATATGCGGCGGAAGCGCATATCCCTCAGGCAGACCCTGCGCCTACAAAATTTCGGCAACGGACGAAAAGCCCGCACAACGAAAGGAGCTTATACTTGCAGGCGATGAATACAGCCTTGACCCTTATATAAAAAATCAGGCGGTAAACTTTAACCGCAGGGACAGCGAATACCGTATAACCCTTAAATGCTACAACGACATACAGTCGCTGAATATGGATATGCTTTCGGGCAAAACTCCCGATATACTTATGATAGGCAACGAGACCCCTGCGGATACATATGTTACAAAGGGAATTTTTGCCGATATGTATGAATTTATTGACAGTGACAGCGAGCTGAGCCGTGAGGATTTCCTGCCGAACCTGCTTAAAGCCTCCGAGACCGACGGCAAGCTTTATACATTCAGCGACCGCTTCAAGGTATTCACCGTTCTGGGAAAAACTTCCATATTCGGCGATAAAATGGGCATCACCACCGAGCAGCTCAGAAATATTGCCGCACAGAGACCCTCGGGCACGGAGATCTTCCCCGGCTCCTGCAAAAATGATATCCTTGACTACGCCCTTTATATGTCAGGCAGTAGGCTTATTGATATTAAAAAAGGCACATGCGATTTTACCTCCGACTATTTTATCGGGCTGCTGGAATATGCAAATGAATATATGTCCTCACTGGATACCGACGCTTATTTTGATGACAGCTTCTGGGACAGATATGCCACCATGTATGCCGACGAAAGCTCTCTGCTGCTCATATCCCACCTCAACGATTATGCGGATATATACACCTTTGAGCATGAGAATTTCGGCGAGCCTGCCACCGCTGTGGGATTTCCCGTTGAAAGCGGTATAGGCTCTGCATTCGAGATAGATACAGGCTTTGCAATAAGCTCCTCAGTCAATAAGGAGGGTGCATGGAGATTTGTACGCACACTGCTGCTCCCCGATTATCAGGACTACGTTGACTGCTTCCCTGTGAGAAACGATTCACTTCAGAAAAAAGCTGAAAAAGCTATGACCCACGACAGCTCCCGTGTCACAAACCCCATAATCATAATGGGACATATGATGCTTTCAAGCGGAACTATGGGCATCGGCGAGCCTGCTCAGGCGGATATCGACAAGGTAAACGCCGTTATAAGCTCCGTGCAGAATATCCACAAATACAACACCACCGTAAGCGACATCATCAGTGAGGAAGCGTCACGGTATTTTAACGGAAACATCAGCTCAAAGGAAGCTGCCGAAGCTATCCAGAACAGAGTTCAGCTCTATCTTTCCGAAAGCTACTGATATTATGCAAAAAGTCCGCTGTCACAATAATGTGGCAGCGGACTTTTTACTAAAACAAGCTCATCTGGTCGTATTCATACCCCAGCTTTGAGGCAGATATGATATCCTGCATTTTATAAAGTATGCCGTATTTTTCACATTCCTCGGTGAATGCTTTCCACAGTACCTTTACATTTGGGCAGGTACATTCGTAGGAATTGCCGAAGCGGTGGATATATTTGTCGGACAGCCGTTCTCCCGGGAATATGCTGTCAAGACTGCTGAGAAAATGCTCACGCTGGGTGTTCCTGAGAGTAACGCCGAAAGCGGGATATATAAAATTCACTCCCGCTTCATGCCCAAGGCGGACTATGGAGCGGATATTTTCCTCGCTGTCCTCGATAAACGGCAGAACGGGCATCATGGTTATTCCCGTGAAAAGCCCGCTGTCCGACATTTTTGCCAACGCCTCAAAGCGCTCCGAGGACACGCTCACATTTGGCTCAAGCTTTTTGCAAAGCTCATCATCGGCAGTGGTGACGGTAAGCTTGCACATCATGGGAGAATGTTCCTTTACGGAAAGAAAAATATCAATATCACGGGTCATAAGCGCACTTTTTGAAAGCACTGCACAGCCAAAGCCGTAAGCGTCGATAAGCTCCAGCGCATGGCGGGTAAGCAGAGCCTTTTCTTCATATGGATTATAAGGGTCGCTCATGGCACCCGTGCCGATGACCCCCGTATGTACCTTTCTGCGCAGCTCGTCACGGAGGATCTCCAGCGAGTTTGCCTTGCACCTTACCGAATCAAAGTCGCCGATGCCGTAACAGTCGCTGCGGCTGTCACAGTATATGCAGCCGTGGCAGCAGCCCCTGTAAAGGTTCATATTATAGTCGGTGCCGAACCAGCCCGAGGTCTTGTTCCTGTGCAGTATGGAAACAGCCTTTACTTCCTCCATACGGCTTCCCCCTCTCATGTTGTCGGATATTGTCGTATTTATTTTATTATAACACATTTATCCGACTTTGTCATTGGTTTTTGAAAAAATATGTTCAAATCGCAGATACCTTCAATTATCACTATATCACAGGTAATATGACAGCGGTATGTCAGGTATTATAATACCAATCACCAATAAAACTATAGACAAAAGATCTTCACATAACCCATACACGCAAGATCATGCTCGATTTTTTGTATAGTTTTTAATTGGTGCTTAGTATAAGCAAACTTTTTTAATAAAATCCTCTGAATTTCTTTGTTGACAAATCCTTTGCGATGATATAATCTATACTATTGATATATTTTTGAAAGGATAGAACATATGAAAGAACTTACTTCGGGCAATCCCGCCAAGGTGATATTCGCCTTTTCGGTACCCATTATTATCGGAAACCTTTTCCAGCAGCTTTACAGCATGATTGATACCATTATAGTGGGAAGGACTATCGGCGTTGACGCTATAGCGGCGCTTGGCTCCACAAGCTATATCTCCACCCTTATAATCGGCTTTATGTCGGGTCTTACCAACGGCTTTTCAATAATAACCGCAAGGCACTACGGCGCAGGCGATAACGTTAAGATGCGCCGCTCTGTAGCGGGAACTATAATCATCGGTCTGGCGGTATCGGCAGTGCTTACCGTGGCAAGCATATTCTTCATCAAGCCCTTTATGCACCTGCTGAACACTCCCGCAGATATTTTTGATGAGGCTTACAGCTACATCTCCGTTACACTGTTCTTTATGGTAACAGCCATGCTTTACAATATGTCCGCAGGTGTTCTGAGAGCCGTGGGCGACAGCATAACTCCTCTGGTGTTCCTTATAATATCCTCCGCCATGAACGTGGGGCTTGATATCCTTTTCATTGCAAAATTCGGCATGGGCGTTTCGGGAGCGGCGTATGCGACTATCATATCGCAGGCAGTTTCATTTATCCTATGCTGCATTTATATAGTGATTCGCTTTCCCTATCTTATCCCAAAGCCCGAGGAATTCAAGATAACGTGGGAAGAGGTGTGGGAGCTTTTCTCTATGGGTCTGTCGCTTGCGCTTATGTTCTCGCTGGTCGAGATAGGTTCCCTTATTCTCCAGCGTGCCATCAACGATTTCGGCACAAAGACCATTGCGGCTCACACCGCCGCAAGAAAGATATCCAGCATTCTTATGCTCCCCTACACCGCATTCGGCTCCGCCTGCGCCACCTATTGCAGCCAGAACATCGGTGCGAACAGACCTGACCGTGCGGGCAAGGGCGTAAAAAGCTCTATCCTTATGGCGTGGGTATGGTCGGCTGCGGCGGTCATCATCGGATATGTTTTCTCGCCTTACATCGTAAGCTGGATAGCAGGCACGGACGAGCAGTATATCGTTGATCTTGCTTCAAAATATATGCGTGTAAATACTCCATTCTACTTTGTGCTTGCGGTGCTTATCGTGCTGAGAAGCTCTCTGCAGGGACTTGGCAGAAAGGCAGTTCCCGTAGCCAGCAGCATTATAGAAATGGTTGGAAAGGCGGTAATCGCATTCACCGCCGCACCTGCTCTGGGATACTTCGGAGTAATGATATCGGAGCCTATCGTATGGATATTCATGACCATACTTCTCATTATAGGATATGCTTCCGACAAGCAGCTGATGGAAGCCACATTCGGAAAGAAAAAAATTTCTTCGTAAATTGTAACAATCTGCCCCGCTGATCTGTATTACTATCAGAGGGGCAAAATTGTAGAAATATTACAGGGATTTATGACAGGGGGTGAACAGGCAGATGCTGACTGACGCCGAAAAACAGCAGCTATTTAAAAATGTATTTGAAAGCTGCAGCCGACTTGTTTATTCGGTTGCATTCAGCTACATGAAAAACCGTTCAGACTCCAACGATGTTATGCAGGAAGTTTTTCTCAAATACTATAAGAACATGGATAAGCTGAGCGACTGCGGGCATATAAAGCCGTGGCTCATAACCGTTACGTCGAACATCTGCAAGAACACACTGCGCTCATCATGGTTCACCCGCATCGTCTCGGAAGATGATCTGGACACCGTTCCCTATGAAGAGGATTTCGGCGAGGAATCCGACCTTTTCCGCTCGGTGATGCGGCTGCCCGAAAAGGAGAGAGTTCCACTGCACCTGTTCTATTACGAGAACTTCTCCACCTCGGAGATAGCCCGTATGCTGGGAGTAAAGGAATCGACCGTGCGTGTGCGAATGATGCGTGGGCGTGAAAAACTGAAAAAGCTATATAAGGAGGAATCGGTATGAACGGCAGAAACAAATATGCGGAACAATTTGACAGAAATGCCGGCGAGCCTGCCGATTTTGACAGTCTTTTCCGTTTTGAAAAGGGCGAGCTTATTGCCAAGAAAAGGATAAAAATGCACAGCAGCAGGCGGCGTATAGCTGCCATGACAATAACTGCGGCAGCTGTGACGGCGGCGGCATTTTTCGGGCTGTCCTATCTGAATTCCAGCGGAACATCCGACATAAGCATAGCGGAGCTTGCGGAAATGTCCGAGACCACTGCGTCTCTTGACAAATTTCTTGAAAGCGGCAGCGAACATCTGCTGAGTGAGTTCATTAAGCCCACAGATATCTGTTTCCACGCAGCAGTCACTGCCGATGCTTCACAGCAGGATATTTCTCTTGATGAAGCGGATATTATCCTCAGGTGCAGGGTGATAACAAAGAACTATCTTCCCGAAAACGATACGGGACGGATAGAATATGAGCTGTCACCCATAGAATATTATTACGCCGATAATGTTTCCCCAAACAGCACTTTTACCGATATCATGTATGTGTCCTCCGATCCCGCAGCGGACGGCGAACTGGGCGAAATGCAGATAGGCGACGAATATATCATCATGCTGAACGTTTCCGATGAATACGGAAATGTTCAAATAAGCCTTTCCGAAAATACTGCGCCCATTCGCAGAACTGCCGAGGGCTGGCTCATTGATTCACGCTGCGCCGAGCTTTGTGAAAATGCTGTCTCCGTTGTGAACGACATCGAAAGCGAATCGGGCAGGAAAATTTTCCTTGAACCCTCCGACGATGCCATGAACGAAAAGGTGCAGTATGCACTGGATAAAAGCACTCGAAAATATTATCATCACACTGCTGAAATTGCCTCTGTAACATTAACGGACGGCGAAAACAATGTCTCATACACATCGGATATCCGTGAGATACACCAATTCAGCGAGATATTCGGCGGCAGTGCTTCCGACATATTTGAAAAAATCCGCACCGAGGACGAGAACGGCGGAACAGTGCTTGTCCTTGACAACGAGGAATATTTTAAGCTTTATCCCCACATAACGGGCACTGTTTCCTTTGCGGGTCAGAATTACGAGGGCAGTGAAACCGTTATGATACTCACAGCAAGCGGCACTGCAAGGACTGTTATCTTCACAGGTCTTTCGAGCCGTGAGGTGAACGGCGGCGATCAGGCGGATACAGAGACGCTTATCGGTCAATGCGGCAGTGAACCTATATATATCCGCTGCTATGACGATATGGGACAACTTATGAAAATAAATATTGATGAGTAAAGCAAAAATCGGACAAGGCACACGCCCTGTCCGATTTTTTTTATCATTTATCATTTCAGCTCAACAACGGTAACGCCGTCCTCGCCCTCGCCGAAAAGTCCGTTTCGGAAGCTTTTTACCGATGGGTGATGCTTCAGGTGGCGCTGTATGCCCTGTCTCAGAAGTCCCGTTCCCTTGCCGTGAATAATGGTTATTATGCCTGCATTTACCATTACGGCGTTGTCGATGAAAGCATCAACCTCGTGAATGCCCTCGTCAACGGCGCAGCCTCTTATGTCAAGCTCCAGCGAGCTTCTGCGCTCCATTTTCCCGCTGACCTTGGTTTTGGAAACTCCCGCTCTTGCGCCTGCGGGAGCCTTTTTGCTGCCCACAGTCACCTTGTCCTCCTCCGCAAGTCGCAGACGGCTTACGTTGGTCTTGGTCTTCATAATGCCCACCTGCACAAAAACATTTCCGTTGGCATCGGGGTCGCCGGCAAGTATTCCCTTTTTGCCTATATCAACGATAACAACGCTGTCTCCCCTCTTATAAGGACGTGGAGGCTTATACTCGTTTTCCTTCTTGCGGACGGGATTTGCCTCGTCATACATTTTATCGAGAGAGCTGCGGCTCATGGATTTTGCGGCGCCGGTGCGCTTATCAAATGCTTCCTTGTTGCGCTCCTTGCGGATATCCGCCAGCTCTTCAAGGAGCTTATCTGACTGATAACGGCAATTCTCAACTATGCGCATTGCCTGGGTATGTGCCTTTTCAAACTCCTCGTCCTTACGGGCTTCAAACTCCTGCTTCTCACGTTCAAGGGCTTCCGCCTGCTCCTTTGCCTGCTTTTTCAGCTGAGCAAGCTCGGTGTTCTGCCTGTCAAGGGCACGTCTGGAAGCTTCCAGCTGAGTGACAACCTCTTCAAAGCGGCGGTCATCATCTGAGACCAGTGCCTTTGCATTGGCAATGATATCCGCAGGAACTCCCAGCTTTGATGAAATGGAAAATGCGTTTGATTTTCCGGGAGAGCCGATTATGAGCCTGTATGTGGGCCGGAGGGTCTTTACATCAAACTCGCAGGAACCGTTCTCTACATTTTCATGCTCGATTGCGAAAATTTTCAGCTCCTGGTAATGGGTGGTGACAAATATCCTGCTGCCCTTTTCCATAAGCGCTTCGATGATTGAAACCGCCAGAGCCGCACCCTCAACAGGGTCGGTTCCCGAACCCAGCTCATCTATAAGGATAAGTGAGCTTTCGTCGGCGGTCTTGATGATGTTCACCACGTTGCTCATGTGGGAGGAGAATGTGGAAAGGCTCTGCTCGATGCTCTGCATATCGCCGATATCAACAAGGATATGCCTGAAAACGGATATCTTTGTTCCGTCAGCGGCAGGCACCATAAGTCCACACATGGTCATGGCTGTAAGAAGTCCCGCAGTTTTCAGCAGAACGGTCTTACCGCCTGTGTTGGGGCCTGTTACTATAAGCGTGCTGTAATCCTTGCCCACGGTGATATCCACGGGAACGACCTTATCGGGGTCGATGAGGGGGTGACGTGCCTTTTTAAGCTCCAGAACACCGTCATTGGATATCTCGGGGATACAGCCCTTCATCTTTGCACCAAGGTTTGATTTTGCAAAGTAAAGGTTAAGCTCGGCGCAAGTCATGTAGTCATTTTTCATAGTCTCGGCGCAGGCTGCACAGTCGGAGGAAAGCTCGGCGATGATCCGCTCGATCTCCTCCTGCTCCCTGCCCTGGAGAACACGGATATCGTTATTTGCCTCAACAACAGCCTCAGGCTCGATGAACAGTGTGGAGCCTGTTGCGGAGGAAGCATGGACGATACCCTTTACGTTGCCCTTGTACTCCGCCTTTACGGGGAGAACATATCTGCCGTCACGGACGGTTACGATGTTGTCCATCAGCGACTTCTGCACGTCGGCAGAGCGAACCATCTTGTCAAGGCTCTCTCTTATCCTGATGCCCGCCTGAGCTATCTTGCGCCTGATGTTGGCAAGCTCGGCACTGGCGGTATCGGCGATCTCGTCCTCGCTGAGAATGGCGTTCTGTATCTTATCCTCCAGCCACTTGTTGGGGGAAAGCTCGGTGAAAAGTGGGGTAAGTGTGTTCTCCGCATCTCCTGCGGAAGCGTAATAGTCGGTGAGACCCCTTATCTGCCTGAGCATCACGCCCACGTCAAGCAGTTCACGGAGAGTAAGACTTGACCCCGACTGCGCTCTTTGCAGCGAGCCTCTTATATCCTTGAAGCGGTAAAAGGGCGGCGTGCCGTATTTTACCGAAAGGTCGAATGCGTCCTCGGTCTTTTTAAGCTCTGTTCTTACCTTGTCGATATCGGTAACAGGCTCCAGCTCGGATATCATGCGGAGGGTCTCGTCATTTCCTGCCTGCTCCGCCAGCATATCCATTATCTTATGTAATTCAAGTGTTTTATAGTGTTTATTCATTTTTATTATCCTCATATTGTGCAGACGCTGATATTGAATGATAAAAATCCAGCGTCCTGAAATGTCTCTCAAAATGCTCCTGTGCATACAGCTCGCTTATTTTTCCCAGCTTTTTAAGAGCGCCCTCGGAAAGCCTGAAGCTGAATATCCTGTCAAGCTCGGACAGGCACACAAACCTTATAGCCTCAAACATTCCCGGAGTTATCTCAATGTTATATTTGTTGGGGTACAGCACCCTTGTCTGCATATGCTCATCGCAGAGGAATATCCCCTGCTTTATGAGAAAATACAGCGGTACATCGGAGCGGTAGCACTCATCACAGCCCAGCAGTCCGGGCATCATTCCCAGGTCTGCGGACACTCTCATCTCAAAAACGAATTTTATAAAATCGCAGTCCGCTTCCTTTTCGGATATCATATAAAGGCTGTTGAGGAAAAGCCTGTATATGTCGTTTGCGGTCTGCCCTGCGGTAACGGCGCAGGTTATTATCTCGGAAAAATAGGACGCAAGGGCAAGCTTCTGCATATCAAGACGAAGCCCGTAGAATATCTTCACAGGCTCGCTGCTGTTAAGGTAATACCTGCCCGACCGCTCCCTGAAACAGAACTTTGAACAGGCAAAAAGCTGCGTTGAGGCATTATTGCCCGAACCCAGCTTTTTTGCGCCCTTTACCGAAATTTCCACAAGGCCCATATCGGGGGAAAGCACGGTGATGAACCTGTCATTATCCCCCACGTCCCTTACTGATATCACCGCTCCTACAGTGGTTATGAGCATCTGACGGCTCCCCTCCCGCTGACCTTGATGTGGGCAGCTCTCTGCTGCCTATGCCTTTATAGTAAAGATAATCAGCGACTCTTCCGCTGTTTTCAAAAACGTTCCATCTGTCACGGGAAAAATCCTCAGTCATAGCAAACCCTCCAATAGAAGTTTACTATAATTATTTCCCGAACCTTACTTTATATCATTGGTATTATTTGATAATCCGAAGTTGCGGATAAGCCCCTCACGGTTTCTCCAGTCCTCCTTGACCTTGAGCCACAGCTGTAGATTTACACGTATTCTGAAAAATTCCTCCAGTTCCTCACGGGCAAGGCTGCCTATCTGCTTGAGCATAGCACCCTTTTTGCCGATTATCATGCCCTTGTGGGACTCTCTCTCGCAGTAAATGGTGGCGGAGATGTTCAGTATATCCTCACCGCTTTTTGTTACGCTTTCGCTGAGCTGCTCAATGGTAACTGCTATTCCGTGGGGAATTTCGTCACGCATGAGAAGCATTACCTTTTCTCTGATTATCTCCGACATAATGACCCTTTCAGGCTGGTCGGTAACGGAATCATCGGGGAAATAGTGAGGCGCAGGCACAGCCAGTGCGCTTATCTCGTCCATGAGAATGTCAAGACCGTCGTCCTCCGCAACGCTTACGGGAATGACAGACTTGAACTCCATTATCTGCGAAAACTCGGCTATCTTGTCAGCCACAGCGCCCTTGTCGTCAAGCAGGTCTATCTTGTTGAGCAGCAGTATAACGGGAGTTTTACCGTCCTTGAAGCTGTTCAGGGCGTTTATATCTATCTCGTTTATCTTCTTTGTAACGTCGGCAACGTAGATTATAGCGTCAATGCCCGTTACCGAATCTTTGACAGCCTGATTCATATGCTCGCCCAGCTTGTTCTTAGCTTTCTGGATACCGGGTGTGTCGATAAATACATACTGTATCTCGCCCTTTGTGAGAACTCCCGTTATCTTTGTACGAGTAGTCTGGGGCTTGTCGGTGACCATAGCTATCTTTTCACCCACAAGCTTATTCAGCAGGGAAGATTTTCCCGCATTTGCACGTCCCGCAATGGTGACAAAAACAGATCTTGTATCCATAAATTCAATCCATCTTTCAATTATTTTTAGGTTTAAAAACAAACATAAATGCCAGAATGAGCCATACCGCAAGAAGGAGAACAGCTGTCAAATTACCCGAGAAAAACTCCCATAAAACGGTAAGCCTTTCCCTGTTTATAAATATCACAGCACCGCAGACTGCCGAAAACAATGCGCATATCAGCACCGCTCCCGCAGCGCAGTCCTTTGCCGCTTTTGCTTTCGGGGATATATTCTTTGAAGCGGCATCAACGACATTCTCCACCGCAGTGTTTATAAGCTCTGCGGATATTACCGAGGAAATACATATGACCACCGCCAGCAGCTCCGCCCGTGTTATCCCGCATATAGCTGAAACCGCCGAAACGGTCACAGCAGCGCAGAGATGGAACCTCATATTACGCTCATGCCTGACAGCGTGCATCACGCCCGAAAAAGCGTATGTAAAGCTTTTAAAGAAAGCCTTCAGCTCATTCAGCATCGGGTGTGAAGGTAACGTCTCTTGAAATGCCAAGCTCGCCCAGTATCGCTTCTTCCTTTTCACGCATATTTGCAGCGTCAAGAGGAGAAGTCTCATGGTCATAGCCCAGTAGGTGGAGCATAGAATGAACGGTCAGGAAGCCAACCTCACGCTCCAGCGAATGGCCGTAGGTCTTTGCCTGCTTTACGGCTGTTTCCATGGAGATTACCACATCGCCCAGCAGCAGCGCACCTGTTTCCTGATTGATATCGTAAACGCCGTCCTCGCCGAGAGGGAATGACAGCACGTCGGTTGACTTGTCCTTTCCTCTGAACTGCTTGTTAAGGCGGCGTATCTCGTTGTTGTTGACGAAAGAAACGCTTACCTCAGCATCATTGCCGAAATGCTCATAGGAAAGCACCGCAGCGCAGCTCTTTCTCACCAGAAGTCTCAGCCCTACAGGTATCTTTACATTCTTCTGATTGTTCTTTATATATACTTTAAGCTTTGGCATAAGATCACTTCTTCCTTTCTTCGTTTGCCTTTTCGTATGCCTTGATAATATCCTGTACCAGCTTGTGGCGGACAACGTCCTTTTCGCTGAAACGGACTATCGCAATATCATCTACATTTTTAAGAACTCTTATGGCATCTACCAGTCCAGATTTTCCTGCATCGGGCAGGTCTATCTGAGTGATATCTCCCGTAATGACCATCTTGCTGTTGAAGCCAAGACGGGTAAGGAACATTTTTATCTGCTCCCTTGTGGTGTTCTGCGCCTCATCGAGAATGATGAACGCATCATCAAGGGTACGTCCTCTCATATATGCAAGGGGTGCGACCTCAATGCTGCCCTTCTCAATGTACTTTGCAAAGGTCTCCGCTCCCATCATATCAAAAAGAGCGTCATAAAGGGGTCTGAGGTAAGGGTCAACCTTGTTCTGGAGATCACCCGGGAGGAAGCCCAGCTTCTCACCCGCTTCAACTGCGGGACGGGTGAGTATTATCCTGTTTATCTCGTGATTCTTGAACGCCTTGACAGCCATTGCCACCGCAAGATAAGTCTTTCCCGTTCCCGCAGGACCAATGCCCATTACAATGGTGTTCTTGGATATAGCATCAACATATTTCTTCTGTCCGAGAGTTTTTGCCTTTACGACCTTTCCCGAGGACGTAACGCATATTCCGCCGTCGGTAAGCTTTACAGCCTCGTTCACGGAATTTTCCTCAACCATGGAGAAAATATATCGGAGGCTCTGCTCGCTTATGTTCTCGCCCTTGTCCGCCATTGCAGCCAGAGCTTCCACCGCAGCCTTTGCCTTCATAACGTTAGGCTCATCGCCGCTTATGCGTATATCATTGCCTCTGCTGAGTATGACCACGCCGTACTGCCTCTGCAATATGTTCAGATTTTCATCAAATCTGCCGAAAAGAGCTATTATACTGTCCATAGAAGAAACGTTTACTATCGCTTCCGCCACATTACCACCACCGATAAAAAATAAATATTCAATATATATTATATCACAGCTTTTGTAAAAAATAAAGACTATATGAAAAAATTATACAGTTCTTTTTATAAAATTCAGGATATACCTCTTTCTTTTTTGAGATAATCGAATGCCTGGCGGATATTTGACACAGCGATTATGCCTATCTTATACCGCCTGGGGTCTATCTGCCGCAGTGACATCTTTGGAATGATGCACTTTTCAAAGCCAAGGCGCTGAGCCTCCGCAATACGCTGGGAAACGTTTGATATGCTTCTTATCTCGCCGCCCAGACCTATCTCTCCGAATGAAACAAGCTTTTCGTTTATGGGCATATCCATAAGACTGCTGTACAATGCCAGTGCTGTGGGCAGGTCGGCGGCAGGCTCATCAAGGCGGAAGCCTCCGACAATGTTCACATATACATCAAGAGAGCCGTAAAAAAGTCCCGCTCTCTTTTCAAGCACCGCAAGGATAATGGCAAGGCGGCTGAAATCAAAGCCCGTGGAAGTACGCCTGGGAGCGGAATATCCGCTTTTGGTAACAAGTGCCTGAATCTCCGCAAGGATAGGTCTTGTGCCCTCCATTACGCAGCCCACACAGCTTCCCGAAACGCCGCAGGGTCTGCCCGAAAGAAACATTTCCGAGGGATTTTCCACCTGAGAAAGACCGTTGTCAAGCATCTCAAAAACGCCTATCTCGTTGGTGGAGCCGTAACGGTTCTTGACCGCTCTCAGCAGACGGTAGCTCTGATGACGGTCTCCCTCGAAAAACAGCACCGTATCAACGATATGCTCCATCACCTTAGGGCCTGCAATGGCGCCGTCCTTGTTGACATGACCCACAAGGAAAATAGGGATCTCCAGGTCCTTTGCCAGGTGCATGAACATATTTGTGCATTCCCTGACCTGGGTTATGCTGCCCGAGCTGGAGCTTATGTCACGGATATTCATGGTCTGTATTGAGTCGATTATAACGATATCGGGGCGTGTGGCGGTTATGGTGCTGCACACGGATTCTGCATCGGTAATGCTCAGCAGATACAGGTTAGTGGTGACAACGCCCAATCTGTCCGCTCTCAGCTTTACCTGGCGGACGCTTTCCTCTCCCGAAACGTAGAGAATGGTGTGCTCCCTGCCGAAGTAGCTGCATATCTGCAAAAGCAGAGTGGATTTTCCTATTCCCGGCTCGCCGCCCAGAAGCACCAGCGAACCCTTGACCAGTCCGCCGCCAAGCACTCTGTCCAGTTCTCCTGCGCCTGTGGAGTAGCGTATCTCATCTTCAGTGTCGATCTGGGAGAGGGTTCTCACCTTGTCTGAGCAGTCCTCGCCGTTAAGAGCGGAGGGGGCTTTTTTTGCTCCCGCCTTTTTGGGCGCAGCCTCCACCACCTCTTCCTCAAAGGTGTTCCACTCGCCGCAGGAGGGGCATCTTCCGTTCCACTTAGCGGACTCATATCCGCAGGAGGAACAAATGTAAACCGATTTAAGCTTTGCTGCCATCAAAATACTCCTTACAATAAAACCCCTGCAACCTTGATTGCAGGGGCATGGGCTTGTCACCCTGTTAAATTCATTATGTTTATGAGCAGTATCCAGCTGAGTCCGTAATATGTCACCACGGCAACAAGGTCGTTGATGGTGGTTATCAGAGGACCGGATGCAACTGCGGGGTCTATCTTTATCTTCTTGAAAAACAGAGGGATAAGTGTTCCCACTGCGCTCGAAATCACCATTGAAAGCAGCAGCGCCGCACCTATGCAGGCAGATACCGCAAATGCGAAAGCGGCTGTTTTTGCCTTGAACACCATAAGGTAAAGCCCAACGAACAGTATGGAAATAACGCCGAGTATGACACCGCCCGAAAAGCCTATCTTCATTTCCTTTGCCACAAGGGAAAGCTTTTCCTTAAATGTGATGTTCTCATCGGTAAGCACACGGATAGTCACAGCCAGCGACTGTGTTCCCACGTTGCCCGCCATATCAAGGATAAGGGATTGGAATGCCATTATTATGGTAAGCTGAGCTATTACCTTTTCAAAAAGTCCGACCACAGATGAAACGCACATTCCCAGCACCAGCAGCACCAGAAGCCAGGGCATACGCTTTTTAATGCTTGCGCTCAGCGGCTCGGAAAGATCTTCCTCTGCGGTAAGACCTGCCAGCTTTGCGTAGTCCTCGCCCATTTCGTCATCGACAACTTCAATGAGACTGTGAGCGGTGATAACGCCAAGAATGTGGCTGTTGTTGTCAAGCACGGGGATACTGTCCTCGGAATAATCCTTCAGTCTTTCGATACAATCGTCGATATTTTCGGTGCCGTAAACATAAGGGAAGGACGTGCTGATAAGATCTTCCAGCGGCTGCCCCTGCCTTGCGGTAATAAGGTCTTTAAGATCCATTGCACCGAAAAACTCCCCGCTTTCGTCCGAAACGAAAAGTGTGGAGATGTTGTCATTATCCTCCGCCTGTGCGATAAGCGCTGACATAGCGGATTTTACGGACATGGTATTTTTCAGCTCGATAAAATTATCGCTTAGCTTGCTGCCTATCTCGTCCTCGTCAAAGGAAGCGATAAGCTCTACTTTTCTTTTGGTCTCATCGTCCAGCAGATCGATGAGCTGATTCCTCTTTTCCTTTGACATTTCACGAAGGATAGCTGCACAGGAATCACTGTCCAGCTCGGAAAGCAAGGTAACTGCTTTCTTCATATCCATTTCGTCAAGGAAAAGTGCGGCGCTGTCCTCGGGCACATACTCGAATATTTCTGCCAGCACGGAAACATCAAGCACCCTCAGCAGCCTTTTTCTTTCAGCGGGAGTGACCTGGGTCATTACCTCTGCAATATCCTTGCCGTGGTAATCCCCCAGCTTTTCCAGCATTGCTTTCGGCGAAAAATTGCCCTTGATTATGCCGGCTATTTCTTTTTCATAATCGGGGATATGAACTTCAGCCGAAGCATTTTCCATTGCCTTGTCTTTTTCAAATTCCATTGATACCCAACCTTTCAATTAAAGAATCTGCTGCAAATTCATCATTGAAAGTGATAACGGGCAGGACAAAGGTTCCCGTTTATTCGGGCATAGTCCGAACTATATTCATCAAACGGCGGCAAAGCGGCACGCTCCGCACACCTACGGGGACGCATATCCGCAATCGCCCGTGACTATCACTGCTGCTCACTTTGCTCACCTCACATTTACAAATAAATTTTTTTGATTCTGCAACATATCTATTATACTACATTTTCTTCCGTCAAGTCAATAAAAAAATATTATTTTACATTTATTTTACTGTGTAAGCGGACGCTCATTATTGCCGGAATAATAATTTAAAGTGTATAAATGAATTGACTTTTTGCCGTTTTTATATTATAATAACGTATAATATAACATTGGGGCAACTATAATATTTGCATATATCGGGAGGCTCTTATGAAAAAGCTTTTGTTTGTATATAACCCCCATTCGGGCAAGTGCCAGATACTTACCCATCTTGCGGAAATAATAGATATTTTCACCAAGGGCGGATATGAAGTAACCGCTCACCCCACCCAGGCCCGTGACGACGCTATGGAAACGGTCAGGAGGCGTGCGGCGGACTTTGACCTTATCGTATCCAGCGGCGGCGACGGAACCACCAACGAGACTATCAAGGGCATTATGGAAAGCGGCTGCAATATTCCCGTGGGCATTATCCCCGCAGGAACTATGAACGACTTTGCTTCAAGCATAGGGATCCCCAAATATATGCCCGACGCTGCCCGTGTCATCGCAGGGGGCACTCCCAGATATGTTGACATAGGCGCTTTTAACGGCAGATACTTCACATATGTTGCGGCGTTCGGCGTGTTCACTCAGGTAAGCTATGCCACCGATCAGCAGCTGAAAAACACATGGGGCGCACTTGCCTACATGACAGCTGCCGTAAGGGAGGCTCTCCAGAAGGGCGAGCTTAATCAGAAATATTCCATTACTATCGAGTGCAACGGTCAGACTATAAAAGATGATTTCATTTTCGGAATGGTCTCCAACTCCCTTTCCGTCGGCGGAATAAAGGGACTGGCAGGTAATGACGTTCAGATGAATGACGGTATTTTCGAGGGAATTTTCATCAAGAAGCCCTCTTCGCTTATCGAGCTTCAGCAGACCCTCAACGCACTTATCAAGAAAGAATTTGACGCACCATATTTCTACTATTTCAAATCCTCAGATTACAAGTTCTACACCGACGGCAGCGTGCCCTGGACACTTGACGGCGAATACGGCGGAGCTGAAAAGGACATCTGCGTAAATGTAGTCCATGACGCTTTGCGTATAATGGTTGATGGCGACAAGGCGGCAGGTCTTTCCAACCTCAAAGCAGAGTAATAAACAGAAAGCAGGCTTAACAATGGCAGATATCAAGGCAGCACAGGAACGGGCGGCAGAGCTGCGCCGTGTGCTTGAAAAATACAACATCAGCTACTATGTTCTTGACGACCCTCTGGTAGAGGACGACGAATACGACAGGCTCATGCAGGAGCTTAAAGCCATTGAGGCTGAATACCCCGAGCTTATCACACCCGACTCCCCCACTCAGCACGTGGGCGGATATGCGATGAACACCTTTGAAAAGGTCACTCACACTGTTCAGATGGGCAGCCTGCAGGACGTTTTTTCAATGGAGCAGGTAACTTCCTTTGCACAGAAATGTTCCGAAGAGCTGGGCGCTCACCCTGTTTTCACCGTTGAGCCTAAGATAGACGGTCTGTCCGTTTCTCTTGAATATGCTGACGGCGAATTTGTGAGAGGCTCCACCCGAGGAGACGGATTTGTGGGCGAGGACGTTACGGCAAATCTAAGGACTATCCGTTCTATCCCCAAGAAGCTTCCCGAAAAGCTCCCGTTTCTTGAAGTCAGGGGCGAGGTTTATATGCCCCGTGAGTCCTTTGCGGCGCTGGTCGAGCAGCAGGATATGAACGGCGAAAAGCCCTTTAAAAATCCCCGAAATGCTGCGGCAGGCTCACTCCGTCAGAAAGACCCGAAAATAACTGCCGCACGAAAGCTTGATATACTCATCTTTAACATTCAGCAGATAGACGGTGCAGAGGTCTCTTCTCACAGGCAGTCGCTGGAGCTTATGCGAAAGCTGGGCTTCCACGTCATCGACGACACAGCCGTTACGGACGTGAATGATATGTGCGCAAAGATAACCGAGATAGGCGAAAACCGCAGCAAATACCCCTATGACATTGACGGCGCTGTGGTAAAGGTTGACAGCTTTGCTCAGAGAGAGCAGCTTGGTGCCACCTCAAAGTTTCCCAAGTGGGCGGTGGCTTACAAATATCCTCCCGAAGAAAAGGAAACAAAGCTTATTGACATAGAGGTAAACGTTGGCAGAACGGGCGCCATAACCCCCACTGCCGTTTTTGAGCCTGTTCAGCTGGCAGGAACCACCGTCAGCAGAGCGGTGCTCCACAATCAGGAGTTTATCAGCGAAAAGGATATCCGCATAGGCGACACTATCCTTGTGCGCAAGGCGGGTGAAATTATCCCCGAGGTAATAAAGTCCGTGGCTCATGCTGAAAACTCCGTGCCGTACACTCTCCCCGAGGAATGTCCCGTATGCGGCGCAAAGGCTGTAAGATACGAGGACGAGGCGGCGCTAAGATGCCCTAACACCGAATGTCCCGCACAGCAGTACAGGAACATACTCCACTTCTGCTCAAAGGGCGCTATGAACATTGACGGAATGGGTCCTGCGGTAATATCCGCTCTTCTTGAAAAGAAGCTTATCGAGACTGCGGCAGACATATATTCCCTCAGAGCCGAGGACATCTCCGCTCTTGACCGCATGGGCGAAAAGTCGGCGAAAAATCTTATTGCCGCCATTGAAGAGTCAAAGAACGCTCCCCTTGACAGAGTGATTTTTGCTCTGGGAATACGCAATATCGGTGCGGCTGCGGCAAAGCTCCTGTGCGAGCGCTTCGGCTCCATTGACGAGATAATGAAAGCTTCGGCGGAAGATATCGCTCAGATAGACGGCTTTGGCGGCGTTATGAGCGAAAACACCGAAAAGGCTTTCAGAGAGCCGCATTTTATTCATCTCATAAACCGTCTTAGAGACGCAGGGGTGAAAATGGAGTACAAGAGCAGCGTTACCGACAAGCGCTTTGAGGGCAAGACCTTTGTACTGACCGGAACTTTGCCCACACTTAAACGTGACGATGCAAAGAAAATGATAGAAAGCTTCGGCGGAAAGGCATCTTCCTCCGTGTCGAAAAAGACAGACTATGTTCTTGCAGGCGAGGAAGCGGGAAGCAAGCTCACCAAGGCTGAGGAGCTGGGCATAACCATTATCTCCGAAGAAGAATTTCTGAATATGTTAAAATAAGGAATGATAACAATGGCAAACTGGAAAGACAATCTCATCAAAATAGAACCTTACGTTGCAGGCGAGCAGCCCGCAAAAAAGGACTTTATCAAGCTCAATGCAAACGAAAATCCCTATCCCCCCGCTCCCGGAGTGGCAGAGGTAATACGCAATTTTAACGCAGGCGGACTTAACAAATATCCCGATGCAAATGCAATGCCGCTGGTAAGGGCTATTGCCGCAAGACTGGGACTTAAAGAGGAAAATATCTTCATCGGCAACGGCTCGGACGATGTTCTGGCGCTGTCATTCAGGGCGTTTTTCAACTCAGGCAAGCCCGTTATATATCCTGATATCACCTACTCATTTTATCCCGTGTGGTGCGATATGCTGGGCATTCCCTGCGAGACTATCCCTGTAGATGAAAATTACAATATCCGTGCCGAGGACTACAAGCGTGAAAACGGCGGCGTTATCATCTGCAACCCCAACGCCCCTACAAGTATCGGCAGAGGGCTTGACTTTATGCGTGAGATACTGGACGCAAATCCAGACAGCGTTGTTATCTCAGACGAGGCATATGTTGATTTCGGCGGCACATCTGCTCTGCCGCTTTTAAAGGAATATCCCAATCTGGCAGTTATACAGACATTCTCAAAATCCCGCTCCATGGCAGGTATGAGACTGGGCTACTGTGCCGCAGGCGCAGAGCTTATCGCAGCCCTGAGAGCCGCAAAGGATTCATACAACTCATACCCCATCGACAGCGTTGCCATTGAAGCAGGCTGCGCTTCTGTTGCGGACGAGAAATATTTCAGCGACACTGTTGCAAAAATAATCGCCACAAGGACACGCCTTACCGATGAAATGCGCAAAATGGGCTTTGACGTTAAGGACAGCTGCACAAACTTTCTTTTTGCGACCCACCCAAAATACAAGGCTCCCGACATCAGCGCATTCCTTAAAACCAAGGACATTTATGTAAGATATTTCAGCAAGCCGAGAATAGACGATCACCTGAGAATAACTATCGGAACAGATGAGGAGATCGACGCTCTTATCGCTGCATTAAAGGAATACATATCAGTGAGCTGCTGATTTCGATAACTCAGCTTGCAGAAAATACCTTGCGGCAGATCATAATACCCATTGTTATAGTGAGGCAGTAAAAAATGAATATTACCTATGAAGAGGCAATGCGTAGAATTGATGAGTATGAAAAATACGATACCAGAGGATACAAATGCTGCCGTGAAACAAGATTTCCGTTTGACATTTATCTGTACAGGGGAGAAGGACAGATACTTGTTGTACCTCTTACACAAAGTATGTTCTGGTATCGGCGCTATTTGGGGGTATATTGCAGTTTAAATGATTCAGAAAGTGCAGTTAACATAGGGATGAAAGTATATAAAAGTATGAACAAGAAATTTACATAAATAATCATAGGAGTATTTCAATGGTATTTAATAAGAAATTTAAACTACAAAGCTATTTTGATAATCGCATACCGTTATGCATATACAGAAGAAATAATGTAATATATTTTCAAACGCAGATTGAGGTCGCAAGAGCTGACGGGCTTCGACGCAAAACTTACACTGAAGAAAAATGCAAAATTGATGAACACAATATCAAGGAAGTCGGAATACTTGCGGACAAGCTTCTGAAAAGTTTTGAGGACATAGGCGATTTGTCAATTGCCGAGTTTAAAGAGTTGGTTGGCATGGACATTGAACAGTATGAAAGTATTCCCAAAGATAGAGATGCATTTCTGAAATTCTATGATGCTAAGGATACTAAAGATTTGGACCGATATTATGATTCCTGTTCCCTTTATTATAATATTTTCAGAAAAAAGTACTCATTTAATATATGGTGGCATAAAAAGGGATGTCAATACCCTATAAGCTGTGATTCATCTCAGGGTGAAAAGGGCATACTTACCTTTGACACACCTCTTGAATTTACCGATCACTCCGACCCCGAAAAGCTTGGCAAAATTATAATTGAGGCTCTTGACCGTAGCAGAAAAATCAGCGATAAGGTCGCAGGCAATCCATATCCCGAAAAAACTATCGAGCTTTTAAGCGGTACAACGATGATTGTGTCTGCTCCCCGTGACAATCATTTTTCTGACTGTGAAGATTACGGTGTTGGTGAGCTTTATCAGGCTTATTTGTATTTTCCCAAAGAGGGTGCAGAGCCGTCTGCGGAATTTTACCTCGGCATAGCCGCCGAGCTTGACTGCAATTTAAATGAGGATAACATTCGTAACGCTTGGGAAAAGCTTCACGGCAAGGCAGAATTTTTCGAGGTAAAGTCCGCAGAGCACGGCATTTTTAAACTTCGTGCCGAAATGAAAAACAAAAGCGTTCACCGAATTTCCTATCTGTTGCAGATTGATAAAAGCGAACTGCTTGACTGCACAATGGAGCTTCACAAGCCCAACACTCGCAAAAAGCTTGATGAAAAGCTTACGGAGATGTTTGAGGAATTTGCACGTAAGTGCAGTTTTAAAGACTGAACTATTGCCGCCGAATACGGCGGCATTTTTATTAACAAGGAGTTTTATGCTTTCACTTACAAAAATGTACCGCCCCATAACCGCACAGCCCTTTGACCGCTCGGACGGGTACAGGGAAATATCCCCCTGTGAAGCGCTGAAGCCGTATATCCGCTGCTTCTGGACATATGAAAGCAGTCCTGATATGCAGCCGCAGCTTGTTATACCCGACACCTGCATGGACATCATTTACCACATTGACAATGCCAGCGGCAAGGTCTCGGGGTGCTTTTGCACCATTGACGATAGCACACATCTTTCAAGTGGAATGGCAGACGGCACATCGGTCTTTGCCATAAGATTTTATGCCTGGACTGCGGCGCTGTTTTCGGGAAACTCCTTTGCGGGAACTGTAAACGGCGGATATGCTCCCGATGAATTTTTCGGGTCATTCTCCGCTCGGCTGGTGCCAATGCTCATAAGCACAAACACCATTGAAGAACGTGCGCTGTATGCACAGAATTATCTCATGCAAATAATATGCGCCGACCGCATGGATCCATGCCTTATGAACACGGTGCATGATATATTATCATCGGGCGGAAGAGAAAAGATATCAGCTCTGGCGGAAAAGAACGCCGTATCAAAAAAGAAACTGGAACGCATTTTCAGCGAAAAAATGGGCATATCTCCCAAAAGCTTTTCATCGCTGGTGAGATATCAGAAGCTGTGGCAGGATATGTGCTTTTCGGCGGATTTTGACATATTTGAGGCTGTGGTGAAATACGGCTTTACCGACCAGTCCCATTTGCTGAAGGATTTCAGGAAATATCACTCCATGACCCCAAAACAGGCGCTGGAAAATGCAAAAATGTCGCTTTTTTACAATACAGGCAGCGGATATCATGATATCATAAAATAAAAATGATAGGAGGATACCATATGACAGTATTTGAAAAAGCAAGAGGATTTGTTTACAGGAACGCAAGACCTTTGGAGCTTGCACGGTGGAGATCTCATTTTGAAAACGGCAGCGCAGATGATGTTGTGACCGCACTGAGCGCATTTCAGAATGAGGACGGCGGCTTTGGTCACGCACTGGAGGAGGACAATTTTAATCCAAACTCCCTGCCAATGGGCGTGTGGAAAGCAGCCGAGATACTTGACGAGATAGGCTTTTCGGATAAGTCTCACCCGATAATAAAGGGAATGCTGAGATATCTTGAAAGCGGCAGCTGCTTTGATAAGGCGCATGACCAGTGGCTGAACACTGTGCCCAGCAACAATGACTATCCCTGTGCCATATGGTGGGCATACAACGGCGAGAGCGACTTTCGCTACAATCCCACTGCGGCGCTGGCAGGGTTTATACTTAAATTTGCGGAGAAGGACAGCGTGATCTATCAGAAAGCGCTTATCATCGCAAAGCAAGCAGTGGAATGGTTTGATGCAAATGTTCCGTTCAATGAGATGCACGTAACGAACTGCTTTGTCAGGCTTTATGAATGTCTTTGCATAACAGGGACGGACGTTTGCTGCATGGACAGCTTCAAAGAAAAGCTCATCACTCAGGTAAATAACAGCATTTGCAGGGACACATCAAAATGGGGAAAGGAATATGTATCTCTCCCCGCTGACTTTATCCGCTCAAAGGACAGCATTTTCATAGGCGGAAACGAGGAGCTTCTGAAAGAACAGTGCAGGCTTGTAAAACAAATGCAGCTTCCTGACGGCAGCTTCCCCGTAACATGGATATGGTGCAATGACTATGCGGAATACCACATTGCCGCAAACTGGTGGAAAAGCGAGTTCTGCATAGGCTACATGAGATTTATCAGGGATTTTGAGGAATAATAATTTAGAACCTGTCTTCATAAGAAATGTGTGCGGATTTTCGAGCATAATTTTGTTGCAGAGTAGGCAAAAATCCGCAGGCGGGCTTTCGCCCGGCAAGGATTTTTAACGCAGTCTGCGGCAAAATTTGCCGAAAAGACGTGCGCATATGCTTGTGAAGACGGGTTCTTATACTAAGCACCAATTAAAAACTATACAAAAAATCATCGCATAATCTTGCGTATATGGATTATGCGATGATTTTTTGTCTATAGTTTTATTGGTGATTAGTATTATACTCCGCTTTAATTTCAAAAAACTATAGACAAACAGAACATAATATGCTATAATGATATAAATGCACCAAAATCATTCAAGAAAGCAGTGAAAATATGTTCTTATTCAACAAATCAAAAAAGAATGAAGCTCCCGCACCAGCTCCTGTTCCAAGCAAGCCCGCTTCATCACCAATAAAGCAGCCCGTCAATGCAGATGACTTTTTCAAGGACATGGGAAGAAAGCCCAAGCCTAAAAAGGTGGATTTCAACATTGAATCCCCCGAGATAACAGGCCTCAGGGAAGCACCTCTCCCCCGCCCCGAAAGCACTCTGTCAAACCTTGACACAGATGCAATTTCCACTGACGGACTTAGAGACAAGACCCTTGACGTGGAAGAGGGTCTGGGTAATATCAAGACGGTTGATGTTGAAGAAATCGATGCGGAGATGGACGAAGTTCTTCCCGACAAAACCGCAAATCCCGTTCATTACATACCCTTTGAGATACCCGATGAAGAGCCTGCTCCCTCCTCCGACCCACTTGACCCCGACAGCTTTTTCAGGGACATTGACAAGCGCAGGAATAGAAAGCCCAAGACCACTATCGAAGCTCCCGAAGTAACAGGTCTGAGGGACGCTCCCGAAGCTGCTCCTGAAAGCGATATCTCGGATATCGACACCGATGCTCTGAGCACCGACGCTCTCCGTGACAAGACCCTGCCCGATAACAGCTTTGTTCACGGCGACATCAACGTTATAGACACGGACAATATCGACACAAGCTCTTTAAGAGACTGATCTTATACTAAACACAAAATCTCCCTATGAACATAACGTTCACAGGGAGATTTCTTTTGTTACCGGAGCTTGTCTATCTGAGCGTTTATCTCTTCAAGACCTGTGTTTACGGTATCAACAATGGAATCTCTTGTGGAGTACCAGTCGGTGCCGTTTATAGCCTGATTTATGCTGTCGCTGAGGAGAGTAGAATAATCGGAGGGAAGTCCGCCGTAGATATCACGGACAGGATTTTCGGAAGTAAGTCTGTGGACTTCGTGCTTCATCTCAACCATTTCATCGGACCAGCCATAATCGTTCTTATGCTTTTCATCGCTTATCTTGATAGCGCTTTCATCGTTGTAGGAAGCGATAACACACTCCATGAGCCTTGCAACACCCTCGGGGTTCTGAGCGCCCTTACAGAGGTTGTAGCAGTCGATCTCAGCATTGTAATAATACTTGTCAGCCTGCTCGTCACGGGGAATGGGGACAAAGAAAACATCCTCCGCAGAGCCGAATGTTTTTGTCCATATCTCGGGGTCGGACTCTATCTCGTAAAGTCCGCCGATGTAGAACAGCTCTTTGCCCTCACCCATGAAGTTTATCTGCGGATTATAGGAGAAAAGGGATTTGTCAAAGATAAGACCGTTGCTGTAAAGGTCGTACTGGAAGGTCATTGCTCTTTCAAGCGAGGGGTCCATAAGGTTGCTCTTGACCTTGCCGTTTTCCAGTGAAATTGAGGGAACGCCGCTGGCAAGGTAAAGAGGTGTGCAGTTGAACCAGCCGTCCAGACCGTACTGACCTGCATCGGTATCAACAAAACCAAGAAGCATCTCTCTGAACTTTTCAAGTGTCCACTCGCCGTTTGCGTAAAGCTCTGCGGGATCCTCAAAGCCCATATTTTCGATGGTCTGCTTGTTGTAATATACAACGTAGCCCTCAGTAGCCTGGCACGCCATAAGATAATGCTTGCCGCCTACGGCATACTGGTCGTTCAGGGACTGAACGCTCTGCCAGATAGGGCTGTCCCAGTCAACATAATCATCGTAGCTTTCGGTCATGCCTGAGATAACGTACTGGGGAATTGCCTCTATTGCGGGGAAGAAGTCGATGCCCTCGCCGCTGAGAACATATGTGGAAAGGTCGGAGGACTGATTTGCCCATGTGGTGGGATAATACTTTATCTCTCCGTCGTATTTTTCCTCGAAAAGCTCCACGGAAACGGGCTTGCTGTTGCCGAAGCCTGTGGGATGCCATGGGTCATAGAAGGACAGCCACTTGATGGTCTTGTTCTCCAGCTCCTTGTCGGTAAGGGCCTCTGCCAGAGCGGACACCTGCTCCTGCTGCTCGGGAGCGAGAGTTTCGGTGTTTAACTCAACGGTCATCTGAGTGGTAGCCTCAGAGGTAGTGTCAAGAAGTCTGCCATGCTCGCCTGAATCGGAGGAGGAATCGCCGCAGCCTGCAAAGCCTGCGGAAAGCATCACTGCTGCTGTTATTGCTGCTGTTTTTCTGAAATTTCTCATATCAATCGTTCCTTTCAAGTTCCTTGACAGCCATGAGGTCGCTCAGAAGCTGTTCATCATAAAATTTTGCATCAAGACGGTTGTAGAAAACTCCTGTGATATCCCACAGAACGGGGCATACTCCACGGATATATGCCGCTTCGCAGACAGAGGAAAGATACTTTCTTATCATCTCATCGGTCTTATTTTTGGTGGAGGTTCCGAACTCACCCATTATAACCGGGATACCCTTGTCGATAAAGGTAGTTTTCAGCAGATCCATATTTCTGTTAAGCTCGGCATAATCCGCATCTGTACCCCACTCGCTGCGTGCCTTGCCCCAGCTTGCGTCCTTATCAAGGATAGCAAAGGTGGGGGGAGTGTAGTAATGAATGGAAACTGCACATCTGCCTGCTGGGTCATCGGGCATTTTGAAAAGTTCGTCGCAGGTAAGCTCAACATCGGTGTTGTAGCCTGCAATGAGCAGGTGACGCTTTTTGTTGTTGCCGCCGGAATTTCTTACGATATCAACGAACTTCCGGTTGATGTCGTTCAGGATACCGAAAGACAGCTCCTTATCGCCCTCACCGTTGCTGCGGTTCCATATCTCTTCCCAGCCGCCATCTTCATTAAGGGACTCGAACATGAGATAGTCGCTGTAATTCTTGAAATGGTCGGAAAGCTGAGTCCAGATGCGCTCATACTTGTACATACATTCATCTCTGTCCTCTTCATTGGCAAAGCGTGAGAACCAGCCGCCGTCCCAGTGGATATTGACGATAACGTACATTCCGGTATCAAGTGCCCAGTCGATGACCTCGGTAACTCTTGCAAGGTAATCGTGGTCGATGTCATAATTGCCTGTCATAAGATTTGACCACGCAACAGGTACACGGAGAACGCCGAAGCCGCTGTCGGCATAGCCCTGTATCATTTTCTGAGTGATCGTCGGACTTCCCCAGCCTGTTTCGTATGCCTGTACGGAGCTGAGTGACATTCCGCTGGATTCAAAGGTGTTGCCCAGATTGATGCCAACGCCCATATCGTTCACGATCTCGGCGGTGGTCATATCCCGCATTTCGCCCTTTTTGTCGCAGCCCGTAAAGCAGGCGGCGGACATTATCACTGCCATTATAAGCGGCAGTATCCTACGTTTTTTCATTGCGCTCTCCCTTTCTGTTGGCGTTTCGTGCTTGGTATAATTAAATTATAATTGGTATTTTGGTTTGTTTCAATAGCTAAAGGGGTCGTTTCAGCTGACTTTTTGTGCATTTTTCAGAATTGTATTGTTGAAAATCTGTCAGCTTATCCGCTTTTTTATATGCAGCCATTCTTAGCCCGAATTACCATGAATTTGTTGCAAAAATTATTGACAAGTCACGCAGAATAGTGGTATAATAAATATTATTGTATAGTCACAGTTGCCAAAACAGCTCGGAAGGAGATCTGAAATGTTCGTAGATAAGGCAGTCATAAAAATAAAGGCCGGGGACGGCGGCGACGGCGCTGTTTCCTTTCACCGTGAGAAATATGTAGCGGCAGGCGGTCCCGACGGCGGCGACGGCGGCAAGGGCGGAGATGTCGTTTTTGTCGTTGACGACAGTATGTCTACCCTCATCGACTTCCGCTATAAAAGGAAATTTACCGCAGAACGTGGTCAGGACGGTTCTTCAAGGAACTGCACAGGCAAAAATGCTCCCGACCTTATAATAAAAGTACCCAGAGGCACACTTGTTCGTGAGTCCGCCACAGGCAGAATAATGGCAGATATGTCATCGGACGAGCCTAAGGTGCTGGCAAGAGGCGGCAAGGGCGGCAAGGGAAATGCACGTTTTGCCACCCCCACAAGGCAGATACCCAAGTTCTCAAAGCCCGGCTTCCTGGGCGAGGAGTTCGAGGTAACTCTCGAGCTGAAGCTCCTTGCGGACGTGGGTCTGGTTGGCTTCCCCAACGTTGGAAAGTCAACGCTCATATCCGTTGTTTCAGCTGCAAAGCCAAAGATAGCAAACTATCATTTTACCACACTTACTCCCGTGCTGGGCGTTATCAAGCTCCAGGAGGGCAAGTCCTTTGTAATGGCTGATATCCCCGGTCTTATCGAGGGTGCTTCCGAGGGCGTGGGTCTGGGTCATGAGTTTCTCAGGCACGTTGACCGCTGCCGTCTTATCATTCACGTTATTGATGTATCGGGCAGCGAGGGCAGAGATCCCAAGGAGGATTTCGACATCATCAACCGTGAGCTGAAAAACTTCTCCGAAGAGCTTGCAGAGAGACCTCAGATAGTTGCCGCAAACAAGTGCGATATGGCAACTCCCGAGCAGATAGATGACCTGAGAAAATATGTGGAGTCCAAGGGACTTGAGATGTACGAGATATCCGCTGCCACAACTCAGGGCACAAAGGAGCTTATCGCAGCCACAGCAAGAGAGCTGGAAAAGCTTCCTCCCATCAAGGAATATGAGGCAGAGGCTCCCACCCAGGCTGAGCTTGACGAGCAGGCAGGCATGGGCGAAAGATTTGAGATCACCCGTGGAGACGACGCTGTATTCTATGTGGAGGCTCCGTGGCTTGAACACATCATGCGCACCGTTGATATGGAGGATTACGCTTCTCTCCAGTATTTCCAGAGAGTGCTGCGCAACACAGGAATTATCGACAAGCTTGAAGAAATGGGCATTGAAGAGGGCGACACCGTTAACATCTTCGGCTTTGAATTTAACTTTGTATTCTGATCAGAGGTGGACAGCTCTTGGAGCTTTGGGATATTTACGATAAGGACAGAAATAAAACAGGCAGGACCATGAAGCGTGGCGAGCCTATGAAGGACGGGGATTATCATCTGGTAGTCCACATCTGCATTTTCAGTTCCGACGGAAAAATGCTTATCCAGCAAAGGCAGCCCTTTAAGGACGGCTGGAGCAATTTGTGGGATATCACCGTAGGCGGCAGCTCGGTGGCAGGCGACACCAGCATTGATGCGGCTGTACGTGAAGTCCGTGAGGAAGTCGGCATACAGCTCTCCCCCGCTGAGCTTCGAAAGACTATGACCATAGATTTCGGTCACGGCTTTGACGATTTCTACACCGTCACAAAGGACGTGGACATTTCATCGCTGAAGCTGCAGTATGAGGAAGTTCAGCAGGTAAAATGGGCTGACGCTGATGAGATAAAGTCGATGATAGACGAGGGGATATTCATTCCATATAACAAGTCGTTCATTGATGTGCTGTTCCATTTCAAAGACCATGTGGGCACAAGGACTGCGGCGGACACTACAGTTCCTGCTGCAAAGCCCCTTTGAAAGGACGGTGGCTGATATAGAAAAGCGTGAAGTAAATCAATACAGTCCCCTTACGCTGGCATTTCTGGGCGATGCGGTTTACAGTATGCTGGTGCGTGAAAAGCTTGTCATGACCGCAAATATGCCTGTAAAAAAGCTTCATCCCGCTTCCGTAAAAAGGGTGCGTGCGTGTTATCAGGCAAGGGCGGCAATGCTCATAGAACCAATGCTCTCGGAAGATGAGGCGGCGGTGATGAAGCGGGGCAGGAATGCTTCGTGCAGTATGAGCAGTGTTCCGAAAAGCTCAAACCCCGTGGAATATCACAAGGCGACTTCACTTGAAACGCTGTTCGGATATCTGAGCCTTATGGGCGAGGACAAGCGGATAAGAGAGCTGTTTGAATATATCTGGGAAAACACGGAGGTGGACTCCGAATGATAATGTATGAAAACCTCAATATGATAGAATGCGGCGGTGTCAGCTGCTACATAGTAAAGGGCAAAAATGGCGATGTGCTTATTGACACGGGCAGGGAGCAGTACAGAGATCACATTGAAACATGGCTCATGAACTACAATGTGAAGCTTATAATCCTCACCCACGGTCATGCCTCTCAGGTGCAGAATGCGGCGTATTTTTCAAAGCTGTACAATGCTCCCATAATGGCAAGCCCCCTTGACATGAGCCTTGTGAGTGACAGCTCATCACGTCCGTATTACATAACAAATCCTTGGGGACATATCCTGAAAAAGCGCAAGGATATGAATATGCGTATGCACATGAACAGCTTTGAGCCTGATATCTGTGTGGAAGAGGGCACTGACCTTTCTCCCTATGGCATAGATGGCGTTATAGTCAATCTGGAGGGTCACACAAGAGGTTCTATAGGAGTGCTGTGCAAAAGCTCGGTGGGATATGACCTGTACGCAGGCGACGCTGTGGCAAATCTCCCATTTCCAATGTTCCCCATGACTGCAGAAAGCCCGCTGCGGGCAAGGGAGGCTATAGAGAGGATCATTGATCTTGCTCCCGACCGCATACTCGTCTCCCACGGCAAGCCCATATGCTGCGGAGACAGATCATATAAGTTATTTATTGACAGATCATAGAAAGCCGACAGGCGGACATAATCACTTAAATTTATTTAAAGGAGTTTTTTAATATGTCAGGACATTCCAAATGGAACAATATCAAGAGGAAAAAGGAAGCTACCGACGGCGCTAAGGCTAAGGTATTCACAAAGATCGGCCGTGAGATCGCCGTTTGCGTAAAGGAAGGCGGCGGAGACCCCAACAACAACTCCAAGCTCCGTGACCTTATTGCAAAGGCAAAGTCCAACAACGTGCCCAACGACAACATCGACAGAATCATCAAGAAGGCTATGGGCGACGGCGACAAGACCAATTACGAGGCTAACGTTTACGAGGGCTATGGCCCCTGCGGCGTTGCTGTTATCGTTGAGACTCTTACCGACAACAAGAACCGTACAGCAGGCGATATCCGCCACTACTTCGACAAGTTCGGCGGCAACCTGGGTACCACAGGCTGCGTATCCTTCATGTTCTCCGAAAAAGGCATTGTTATTGTTGATAACACAGGTCTTGACGAGGACAAGGTAATGGAAGACATCTTCGACTGCGGCGCTTCCGACTTTACCATGGACGACGACGAGATCGAGATCGAGACTGAGCCTTCCGACGTTGGCGCAGTAAGAGAAGCTCTTGAAGCAAAGGGCTACAAGGTTATCTCCGCTGAGGCTATGCAGATACCCTCTACTTACACCACTCTCACCGATGAGGACGCTATCAGAAAGATGAACCTTCTCCTTGAAAACCTCGAAGAAAACGACGATGTTCAGAACGTATATCACAACTGGGATATGCCTGAGGAAGAGGAAGAAGACTGATTTTAAACGGCTTCAATACGTCGTTTGGCGGCTTTTTTCAAAATTGCATTTTTTGCTGAATCAAGAAAAATATATCAAAGCTATGATATACGCAAAGGGTAAAAAATCCGAGTTACGGACTTCTTTTCATACTAAGCACCAATTAAAAACTATACAAAAAATTGAGCATAATCTTGCGTATATGGATTATGCGATGATTTTTTGTCTATAGTTTTATTGGTGATTAGTATCAGCATATATATTTCGTATATAACGCTTCTTATTTTGTATATTGCAAAGTAAGGGGCGTTTTTTATGCAAATTCAAGCCTAATTTGACTGCTGCTCTTTTTATGGCACAGAAAAATGCACTCTCCCGCCGAAGCGAAAAAGTGCATTTGCCAATATGCTATATCAGCCCACCGATATTAGCTGCGAATTGATTTTAGCATTTGTATAAATTATATAGTCACTGCAGCCTGAATTTTCAATAGGCTCACCGTTCTCATCAAGCAGCTGGGCAGTAAGCTGGACCTTGTAGTTGGAATATGTTTTTCCCTTGCTTTCAAAAGCCCCGCCTGTTATTACAGAGTAGCTTGATATCACTTCAAACGAGCCTGCTTCATAATTCAGCTCGGTTTCCCTGTCAAATACATACTCATAAGAATCTCCGCTTGATACAGGGGCTTTGGCTGTACCGTTTTTGTCATAAAGTATTATGTTCTCAAGATATTCCGCTATCGGAACAGCATCATAGATACCGCTGTCTGTCTTTTGATACAGCGAAAGCGTAAAGCTTACCTTTTTCGCCTTGCTGATGGCAGACTCAGGCAGGTTGAGAACATTGTAATAACCCACTGCCGTGATCTTGTCATTGGTATCAAGGCCGTTGATACCGAGCCTTATCATCTCATTGGGTGAATTTGAAGGGAGATTGTAGCTCAGTGTGGCAGCCTCAATATTTTCACGATAGTATGATTTGCCGTTGCTGTCGCTCCTGCTTTCAGACATCTTGCTCTGCTCAATGTTATCGGAAACATAAGCAAGGTTTGAACTTGCCGACAATGTAACTCCGTAGGTATCGTCCCGATCCTTACGCTCCGGAAACTGGGCAATAATACTTTCGCCGTCCGGATAAGTTATCACCATATCATCGCAGGTAATGGTAACACTGCCGCTTATCAGCCGAGCTTTGATGTCCAAAGGAGCTTCCTCTGTTCCTCCCGATACCATTATCACTGAATCCGTGTTGGAGAAATTCTTAGCGTATTCCGTGCTGCCTATCTTATATGTGCCCGAAACGCTGGGATTTCCCTTTATACCCTTGTCCGTGCCGCTTTCGTCTGTTCTTGTGGCTTCAATAACAAAACCGTGATACAGTTTTATCGAGTCATAATTAAGGTATGACTTGACATTTTCCGCACTTTCCGACTTCAAGGAGATGGTAGCGGTAAGCTCGGCTTTTAGCACTCGGTTACTGTCGTTGATGACCTGGTCGCCGGTAGTCCTGAAAGTAAAGGTCTGGTCATACAGATTTCCGAGTATCATATGCACCATACTCTCCGATGCACTTTCGTTATCCAGACGTGAGGGAGTCATATCAGTATCACCGAGCCTTGAGCCGCATTTCATGGTGATGTTTCTCATTGGCTCGCTGTTGTCAGCCTTGGTGAAAAAGCTGATATAATAATCCTCATCAAGAATAAGAATACCGTCAGCATCGGTCATGCCCTCTTTTGCAGTAAGGGTCACGCTGTAGAGCAATGAGGCATCTGTATCGGATTCTGTCTTTTTTCTGTAATAATCGTCTCCTATCTTAAAGGTCGCCTTTGAAATATCATTGCTGCATTTTACAAGTGTTCCGTCGTCAGCTTGCGAAACTGTGATATCTGCCGCTTTTTTCAGCAGATCGCAGAAAGTCACAGGCTCAAATCCTTTGCCGTCGGAGGTGCTGAACTTAGAAAAGTCCAGCTTATCGTCAGAGGCGGTAAAAGCCTCGCCTATTGTGGAATAATACGCCTTGGAACCGTTGTTTCTGTCCACCAGCACCAGACTTGTATCATCGGGCAGGTCTTGCTTGCTTTCCAGAAGTACATACTTTCCGTATGCCGTAAGCAGATTTTCTCCGCCGTTGATAACATTCTGCCATTCCTCAGCAGTTCTCTTGTAAGAATATGTAACGTGCGCTGTAATAGGAGTGCCATAGTTTTCAAGAACAGGATTGCCGTCGGTATATGCGCTTACATTGTAAGTCGTTCCCGAAAGAGCGGCTGCCATGAAATCAAAATTCAGCATTTTTTCAACATAAACGGGAATGTACAGATGATATGCAGTCTTTGAGGTATCGGCAGGGTCAAGATACTGAATGTCTATCAGGGTAAACTGCTTGTAATTGCTGTCATAATCCATGTTGGTCATTCTGAAATAACCGTTTTTGTATTCCAGCGTCTTGGTAAAGTTCTCCCCTGATTCAAAAGCTCCGCTTGTCTCATTCAGTCTCATTGGCATTATGTCAACACTAAAAACACTGCTGCCTGTCTGAGCATAGCTGCTGATAGATGTATCATTTGTAAGGATATGTATAAAGCTGTTGAGCATTTCGGTGATTTTTCTGTAGTTGGACTCATTTATGAGCAGTACCGAGAAATCATCGGGAACTGACGCACCTGTTTTCTCATTGAAGGTTGTAAGCTTCCCCTCATACTTTTGGAAGACATCATTGTACTCATCGGCAGCATTTATGTAACCCATACCCTTACTGATATCGGCTATGATAGCCTCAACCGCCGATTTGTCAGCACCGTCGCCTGTAAGGAACTTAGGACTGTCGGCAGTCTTGTCAATAACATTCTTGGGATTTACCGTTACATAGGGATATGCTCCCATGTCGTCAACATTGCTGTCGCTGCTGATAGTTGAAGCCTCTTTATTTGCAGCCGGCTCATCAAGGCAGCTGCCGTTATAGTCAGCGTAGATACAGAGCGATGGAGCAGTATTTATGTTGTCTTTTTTGCTTATTATATTAGCGGGAATTCCGCTCTCACCTTTTCTTGCGCTGATGCCAACCACTTTCACCTTGGTATTGTTCTGCATATAGCCGCATATCTCACCTGCTCCTGCTTTTTTATTTTCATTATTTTTAAACTGAACATTATCCAATGAAATGTTATAGCCATATAAGCAAGAATTTTTAGCCATTTTTCCGACAATTCCACCCGAATAAGTGCCATCACTGTTCTTACTGTTATTATCATTGATTTTTATTACACAATCCGAGATTTTGCTGTTTTTTACAATCAAAGTGCTTTTATTATCATTTATTTTTCCAACTATACCTCCTACATCTTCTCCGTATTCGTCTGTGACTATTTCGTAATTCTCAATCAAACAGTTGTCAATTATTGTATCACTTGAAGTCAACCCTATAATACCGCCACTGTGCCTGTAACCGGTTATGGTATTTTTATTATTCTTATCACCGATTATCTTCACATTGCTTATTTCACATTTCTTTACACCCTCCTTGACCAGTCCAATAATCCCTCCGTTAAAAGCAAATCTCTTGACCTCTTTATTGATATCCACATTTTTAATATCAACATTCTGTATTCGGCTTTGAATATTTTTTGCAGTAGTATTTCCGCAGCAGCCAACAATACCGCCTAACATTGCTCTTCCTATTAGAGGTGCACTGATGTCCAGATCTTCTATGTTGATGTTTGTCACCGATAAACTTGTTAACACAGTATTATTGGTATTTAGGAAAGCTCCGATAACAGTGGCAGCACCAATACCAACACCATATAATGATGCACCTTCACCACGGCTTGTATCACCGACCAGACTTATTGATCCTGAAGTAATTGAACCCCTGATCAATCCTTCTGAATCGGAACTGCCATCGATCTTCACATTGCAATTTCCTGCAATTCCAATTATTCCGCCTGAAAAGAAATTGGCACTAACGTTCAGATCATCTGATTTCAAGTCTTTAATTTGAACAAGTTTCTTTGCAAAGCCGACTATTCCTCCTGAAACAAAACACGAATTAACACTAAGCTTCTCCAGCTGTATCTTATCAAGTCGCAAATTACTGCCTACACCCGCCAAAGCACCTACACAGCTGAAAGAACTATTATTCTCATAAATAATATTTTTCTTTCCACTGTGATCTTTATAATACTCATAATCGACATGACCGCTGATGGTAAGATTTGAAATTGTATTGTTTTCATTATCACTTGATTGAATAAGATTGTTGAACAAGCCCAATCCGGTTTTACAATCAACGGAAGTTGTATTATTGATGTTAATATCGTTATAATACCGATCATAATCTTTTCCATACCTGTAAAAGCTCATATTCAGCTTAACAGTCGAACCGTTTCCGTTCAGGCTGTTGATGTGCATTGCCATATCAGCATCGGAGCTGTTGAGCGAACCGATACCACGGAAGCCGTCGGGAAGTTCATATGTGTTCTTGGCAAGGTCGATATCAAATGCAAAATTGTGGTTTGTCAGGTTCCTTGCAGGATATGAGCCGCTAATTGCATTTGTGTATTTGTATATGATGTACGGAACTGTGTTTTTCACATAAGCGTCAGTCTTTGCAACAGCATAATCAGACGTGTTACCCTCAGAGTCATCTGTACCTATATCGCTGTAAAGTGCATGACGGACCATTTTATTCTCACCGTAGCTAAACTTGGAATATCCGCTTGAATCTGCGCTTCCCGCACCGCTCATAGAGATACAGCTCAGAATAAAAAGCTGCTGGGAATCGCTGATCTTTATTGTGCCTGAGTTTGTGTCATTACTTTCAAAGCTTATTTTATCGGCAGCCGTGCTGATATCCGCAATGGAATAGTTCTTTGTGCCGTTCTTCATAGTGACCTTATCTTCTGCTCCGTTGAATGCAGAAGTCTCGGTCACAGCAAAGCCGTCAATAACTCTTCCGATAATGGGATTACAGTAAAGCAGAGCGTTGCTTCCGAATATGTTATTCATGCCGGCGGTAATTCCCGAATGTGAAGCATTGTCCATATTGCGGAAAATAACTGCGCCGTATCTGATAACGCCGATGTATCCGCCAACAGCCTTGTTGCCGTAATTAGTACCCGATTTAATGTCAATAGTTCCCGCATTTGTAAATTCAACGCTTACATTATCAATAATGTTGTCGCCGCCGTTTACTATGCCGATAACTCCGCCGTAAAATGCAGTTGTGCCGTTGCCGTCAGTTTCATACTTGCTGTCAGCAGCTGCGGAAAACTTTCCTTTAAAATTGGCGGTTACATTAACGGTGATATCCTTTATGACCGCACCTGTGCTCTGATAAATAAGAGGCTGGACAGTTTCATTGGTTATAGCATGACCATTGCCGAATAATGCTCCCTTAAACGGCACATTTTTTCCTATTCCCACAAAGTCAGCCGAGGTTATGGTTACATCATTGCCAAGCATATAGTAAGCCGATGCAAGCGTCTTCTGCATGTCGGCAAGCTTAATACTTGTTGTGCCGTCCTCAGACCTAAAGCAGCTGCTTTCGGCATCCCATAACAGAACCTTATGGCTTTTTTTCTCATTGCACCATGCTGAATAGCTGTTCTCCTGATAGTTTACAACTGCGCCGTCCTCGCTGTCGCCAAGGTTGTTGCTGAGTATCTTGTCAAGAAGCTCCAGCTGCTTTCCCTGACTTATTATGTAAGGGTCATTGTAGGTTCCGCAGCCTGTGTCAAGCTCTGCCAGAGCGGTCTGATTGACCTTTATCTCGTGATAATTATTATTTTCACTGTAGGATACCGCAACATAAGGCAGAAATCCGCTGAAATCATATTCAGCGTTTTCGCCTGTGGGATTGGTGTATGAATCGCTCTTGAAATACATTTTCTGCATACCCTTGTATTCTTTGGAGCCGGATATTTCCATACCATAAGCAACGTTATGCTTGGCAGCATCTTCGTCCCAGTCCTCATCACGCCTGAAATTATATGTACCCGAGCAGTTGCTTCCTGCTTTAAATCTGAAACTGTTGAGCAGAATTGCCTTGCTGAAAATTGACATATCGGTATTATATGCTTTGCTGAGAGCTGCATTTACTGCAGTGTCGGATACCGCTGCTTTTCTGCCGTCCAGAGTAAGTCCGCTGAATGTGAGCTTGATATCCTTGGAGTTTCCGTCGCTGCTGCCCACATCGCCGATAAGGCTTGAAGCGGCAGAAGAGATGCTTTCTGTCCTGTATTTCTCGGTAGTGCTTACATTGCTGAGTTCAAGGGCAGTATAGCTGTCTATTTTATTTATAAGCAATGGAGCTGTGCTCTCGGTGCTGTTTACTCTTATGCCGTCAAAAACAATGCCATTCAGGACAGCTTTTGCTGTGCTGTTTACCGAGCCCATAACAGTTCCGCAGAACATAGCTCCGCTGTAGTCGGTATCTGCACCGACAGTGCCCGAAAATGTTATATTGCCCGCTGTTATGTTTCCGTCAGAATTTCTGAAAAGTCCGCAGTGCATAAGATAATGCTGCGACCTTTCGCCGACGGCAGGCTTTTCACTGTTTACTATCTTATCATTGCAGAATGTGAAGACTGCTCCGTCCGCAATATTCATGCCTGACGGCATATCTACGGGATAGTAGGAATAGCCCGTCATATCATAATTGCCTGCGGGGATAGAAGTCTTATTAAAAGCATCATTGAAATACTGCTTGATATTGCTGTAAGCATACAGATTTAAGCTCCACAGCATAAGCTTTTCGGCATCGGTACGCTCAGAAACATTCTTACCTCTGATAACATCAAGATCATAATAGTATCTGGAATAGGGATTTGCCTTTTTTACAGATGTCTGATTCTGATAAGTATTACAGCCTGCACCGTCCATTGTTACAGCTCCGCCGCTTGTGTGCATTGAAACAACAGCGCACGTATCATTCCAAAGAACAGCATCTTCATCATCAAAGCTGCCCGAGCAGGTAGCTATGATCTCATCATAAATGGTATTTAAACCGATACTGATAACGGCACTGCCGATTTTATAGGCATTTTCGCTTTCTGTCTCAAGATAAAGCGCCGTTGTAATACTATCATATTTGTAAACGCCCTTATTTACAAGCATACCAAAGGAAGCAGCCGAAGCGCCGCTTACAGTTATTCCTTCAATATTTACGTCATATACCTTCCAGCAGCCTGTAGCATTGGTTACAAAGCCCGCAAAGTCACCGTTTCCATTCTGAGTAACCTCTGCGCTTTTTACGGTGATACCCTTTTCGGTCTCAGAACCGACAGACACCTCACAGTTGTTCCATGATTCGCCCAGTAAAGCTCCGCCATATGCAGAGGTCACATTTTCGCTGTCTATTGTAATATTTGTCAGGGAAATGGTTCTGTCAGATGCTGCTCCATTATTGCTGGTTATATTGCCTATAAATCCCCCGACCTTTTTACTGCCTGCTGTACTGCTGTTTGTCACAGCAGCTCCAAGCTTAACATTATCAGCCGTTACAGAAAACTTGTCATTCTGACCAATTTCAGCAAACGCACCGCCGCAGATAAAATTCGCATTGCCGCTGCAGTTTATCTCGGGTGATATGGTGCTTCCGCTGATAACAATGGCAGGAGATGAATTTTCTGCTGCTTGTCCTGCAATACCGCCCACAAAACAATAATTGCCTGTATTGCCTGACACATTTATATTTTCCTGTACAGTCAGATCCTGAACGGTAATGTTTCCGCTGTGCAATGCTGATAGTCCGCCGATATAGTACCTTGCATTATCGGTATATTTTACATTGATAATACCGTCAACAATTAAGTTATTGAAAGTAATATTTTCTGTCTTTGCAAACAAACCGCTGTAATAATGGCGGTATATTCTGCCGTTTCCATCGGATGCGTCACCTGCTGCAAGAGCTGTATTGCTGCGATAGCCGTAAGGCTCGCCTACAGCAAGGGTGATAGTATGACCGCTGCCGTTAAAAGTTCCTGTATAGGCATCATTCTCACCGTCGTCACGGGTAAGACCTGTTATACCTGTGCCCGAGAGGTCTATATTGCAGTTTAATGTAATATCCGAGCTTAAAAGGCTTGTGCCCGTTGTTGATGTGCTTTCAAAAAGAAGCGTGCTGTCGGAAGAAGTTCCGCTGTTCAGCTGCATATTCAGCGCCAGAACGGCAAATTCGGCAAGGCTGCCCACTGTGGTTCCTGCTCTTTTTACGGTAACGGTATGCTCAGTCTCGTTGATATTAAAGATATTATCCTCACGAAGTGAAGAACTGAGTCTGAGCACCTCGCCCCATGTGCCTATATCATCAAAAGACGCAGCCTCTCCCCTGTTGAGCTGCCAGCCGTTTTGAGCATAAATAAGCGCAGCTCCCCTTGTACCTATTATCTGTCCGCCGCCTGCTGCCTTTGTACCTGTAAGGTCAGTAGTGCCGCCAAGGCGCAGAACGCCGCCGTTCATATTTCCGATAATACCGCCGCCGATAAAATCGCCGTTAGTATTCACCGTTACATTTTCGGCATCAATAAAAGCCTTGTCCGCATAGCCTGCAATTCCGCCAAAGCTTGTTACATTTTTGCAGCCTGATGCAGAAACGCTTACATTTTCCAGCCTGATATATGAATCGTCATCTGCCTTGCCTATAAGTCCGCCGAAATATTCCGCACCGCCTGCCGAATTATCGGCAGACACAGAGATCCCGCTTACGGTAAGTGAGTTGCTTGTATTGTCCGAAAGATATGTGCCTATAAGTCCGCCAAAGGTCTGCTTGTCGGAAGATGTTCTGTTAACGCTTATATCAGCGGCTTCGGTGTCACTTTTGTTTATAGTCATATTTCCGCTGTTTTCAAGCTTTCCGAAAAGTCCGCCGGAGTTTTCTCTGTTAAGGGTGCAGCTGACAGCATATCTTGAGATATCAAAGCTGTTTTCAGCTTCCGAACTTTTATAATATCCGAAAACGCCGCCTGTAGCCAAAGCTCCGCTGACCGTTCCCGATACCATTGCGGTACCCTCAAAAGAAACAGACGCATTTTCCGCATAGCCCACCAGACCGCCTGCATATCCTGCTGCAGTTACTTCTCCCGTTAAGGCGAATTCATTGTTCAGGGTAAATGCACTGCCATCTGCCATGGTACCGATCATTCCGCCTGCGTTTCCGCTTGAGGAGGAAACATTGTAAGAAGCACTACCCGAAGTTATCACAGTCAGCGATGAATTTTTCTCCATTCTGCCGCAGGCAAGACCTGCGCTCCGCTGCCCGATACGGAAACGGAATCTGCATTGTTGGTTATGGTAAGCTTAGCATTTACATTCTCTCCCAGTGTTCCTATCACTGAGGAGAAGGCTGCCTCTGCGTTCATCAAGCTTACACTCCACTGTGCAGTGGTGTTTTTTTCAGTATCATGTATAACGTGCTCCGCAAACAGCGCTGAATCGGACACATCTCCGCTTACAGGAAGTGACCTTGAAATTATAACATCGGTATTTATCTTTGCAGAGTCATATATATAAGCAAAAAGCGGCTGGTCAAGGGTCAGCTTGAATTCGGAATCGCTTGTTACCTTAATATTTGCCGCAAAAGGATACTGGGCAGTTCCGATGCTTACAAAGCCAACCAGATTATCAAGATTACCCGATGTAATAGCAATGGAAACATCAATATTCTGATATTTTGCAGGGTCTGCCTCATAATTTTTTGAATACTCCACAAACTGCTCGGAGGTGTTTATGGTGATAACATTGTCGGAAACAGGTGTATCATCGGTATTGTCACCGTCATCTTCGGCTGCATCGTCTTCTGTGCCGTCAGGCACAGTCGTGTCATCAGAGGGCACAGAAGTTCCGTCCGTATCGTCTGCTGTGTTAGTGCTGTCATCCTGCGATACCTCGGTCACAGCAGTTTCAGATGAACTGTCCGACTGCTCCGTATCATTGGGAACGTCAGCTTCACCCGTCACCGTGGTAACAGTCGTCTCCTGAGGGGCAGTTGTAGTCTCCCCCTCTGCTCCATCGGCAGCACTTACATTTATTTCATTTAATACATACCTTGAAACAGGACTGCTTGCGGTGAAATTGCTTGCGATCATCGCTATCGCAGTTAACAAGGCTGTAAATCTGCTTTTTGATCTGTATTTCATAAGATTGCTCCTATCAAACGCTTAAAAACTTTACTGCGAATCGGCTTCGCTGAAATTAACGGTCACGTATCCGTTTATCGTCTCCATATCGGTATAAACGCCGTTCTCGGTCTTGTAGAACTGTATGTCATAGCGGTTCAGGCCGTCAGTAGAATCCACGTCAAAGCTGAGTGACTTCATATTTCCGCTTGATGTGACATTTCTCTGCAAACCGTTGCTGTCAAGGAAAATCTTGTTTATTTCAAGCTGAGAAGCGTCCCATGTCAGTATAACAGTACCCTTGCCCTGTCCACGTATGATGTAGTTGAAAGCATCATAACCATCGGCATCAGTCTCGGAAAAGCTGCCTGTCCATGTGGTGGCAGAGGCATTGTATTCCGCAAAAGTAAATGTTCTTCCCAGCTTATTGCCGTTTGCGGCACTGTATGAGCTGCTGTCAGAAGGCTCCGCCACAGCGCTCATTTGAACAGCTCCAACCATCTGCTTTGGAACGATTATCGTATAGGTATTTACGCTCCTCTGATTTTTTTCAAGAAGCTGACCCGATATCGTACATACTCCTGACGAGAAGCTGTGGGCGGTGCCGTCATTGTCGGTAACGGACAGTCCCTCTGTATCCTTTGAATATACTGAACCGTCAAGATCCATCAAAGTAAGGTTCAGAGTGTAGCTGATGTCATTTTCATTTACATTTGAGGGATCATTCTGCACATAGTTGCACACATTTATAACAAACTGTGCCGTGTCCGCTCCCTCTGAGCAGTAGATGGTCTTCATGGCGAACACAGAAGTTTCCTTGGGAACAAGAAGAAGGTAATTTGAAGAAAACGGGGTTCCGCCTGCGCCCTTGGTGGAAACAACTTTTTTGACTATATTCTGATTTATATAAACCGCACTTACCGCAGCGCTGATAACTGTCAGAATTATGACAGAGATCAGGACTGCTATGCCAATACGCTTTTTATTTTTTACATTAGTTTTCATATTTATATCACCGGTATTACTCGGATTTTTAGAACCTGTCTTCATAAGAAATGTGTGCGGATTTTCGAGCATAATTTTGTTGCAGAGTAGGCAAAAATCCGCAGGCGGGCTTTCGCCCGGCAAGGATTTTTAACGCAGTCTGCGGCAAAATTTGCCGAAAAGACGTGCGCATATGCTTGTGAAGACGGGTTCTTATACAATACCCGCTGTCAGATACACCATATCAGTCTCTTTGTCATTTCGCACATCATCATTCCAGCTTATCTCGAGGATATAATAATCTACAAATTCCTGACCGCTGTTGTTTACAGGCTGTATCTCATCGCTCTGCCAGTAAAGAGGCTCTGCATTCTCCTGCACATTTTTATAGCTGTCGTATGACTCCTTGTGGAGACTGTCGTCAGCTTTTTTTCCGTCGCTGCCAAGATTGAGATACTTGCCCGAAGCAGCACTGCCGCTTTTGCTATAATAATGTGCAGTGCCGTCCTCATCAACATATTCGACGTCTCCGCTCCCCTGCTGCTCCTGCGCCGGGAAAACAGTATAGGTAAAGTCGATATTTGTGGTATGCGCTATCTGCAGCTTGTAATTTGACACAGATTCATCTGAATAAACGCTGAACACAAAGTCCTTTTTTCCTGCCTCGTCCTCAACATTTATTTCTCCGATATCAATGTTCTGCGAGCTTTCTTTCTGACCCGCTCCGATAATAAGAGCAGTGGGGGCATTTATCTTTGTTATGGTAGTCAGCCTGCGCTGGTATGTGAACCATGCGTATGCCGTTGCCGAACCTGCGAATATCAGCGCTGTCATTGCAAATGCAATAAGCAGCCGTTTTCCTTTGCCTTTCATCTGAACCTCTCCACAATCACTGCTCGGTATTTGATACCTGCAGCTCGATATATCCTACTTTTTTGCCTATCTTCTGGTCTGCTTCGTTCCAATAGGCATTGACCGTGATGTAGTGATCGCTGTTGACACCCGTAATGCTGTTAAGCTCGTCCTCGGATATGGAAATATCCCCATCGGAATCGGAAAAATATCTGCCGGGGTTCTTTGCCATGTCTTTTTTTAATGCTGCCGTGTCCTCATATGAGATAAGCTTGCTGTGATCGTTTCCGACAAAGCCGATGTCATCCTGCGGAAGTATAAGCTGAGCTGCCATGTATGGCCACACCCAGTATATATCCTGCCTGTATGCCGTATCCGTTTTTACATTCTGCCGGGAAAAATCAAACGTATCTGTTATCATATCAGAATAAAGCCCTGTTTTTTCATCATAACTCCTGAAAAAAAGGATATGACCCTTCACAAGCTCAGCCTCAGGCTCTCCTGCATCTATTATGCAGTCGGTATTGTCCTTATTGGGCTGTGCAGCCGACGTGTAAAGAACGGTATCAAGTGAAAAAGTAAGGTCAAGCTGCTCAAGGTCACGGTTGGGAATAACATAAAATGTGAGCATTCCCGAGCTTCCCGGCTGTATGCCTGTTCCGGATTTAGATGAGTTGCCGAAATTGCTGTCGTCGCTCATGACCCATTTTACAGAAGCTCTGCCGCTGCCTGTGGAAACGGGAGATATCCTGCCGAACAGACTGCCTGTGCTGATATTGCTACGGCTTATACCGTCAGCTGCGGTAAGGTAATCATCATATATGCCGCTTTCCCCCACAGCCGCAAGCTCAAAATCCGCATCTGTGGCCTTCAGCGCCGCCATATCCCCGGAGGTCTCCTTGTTGTTGGTGAACCAGCCGAAAGAAGAGAAAGCAGCCAGAAGCATGATAAGTGCGCCTGCCGCACAAAGCATAAATATTATAGGCTTTGCACTGCCCGATATATTCTTGCCGTCCTTTGCCACAGCAGACCGCTCCTTTCCCGCATATATTGGTACTGATTATTTTTTCTTCTTTTTCTTTTCCTGCTTTTCAGCCATATAGGCATCAAGCTTTTTCTGCATTTCAGCCATATGATTACGGCAGGCGGATATTTCACCCGTGTATTTGTTGAACCATTCAACGTCCGCTTCGTTAGGTTCCTCCTGCAAAAGAATAGCCTGAACAAGAGCTGACTGGGAACGTGAACGCTTTCTCTCGATCTCTTCTATGGTCGCTCTGCATCTTTTTATTTCCTGCTTGTACTTTTTCTGTTCAAACATAATGCGCTCTCCTCTGTATTTTAATTTCCGAGCTTGTCCACAGACTCGATTATCGCCCTTAATTCGTCATAACCCTTGTCAAGGTGATCGGCAACATCGTGAAACGCCTGTGAAGCTTCGGGAAGCTTATCTCTCATCTGTTCGGGGTACTTTATGAAACAGTAGTGTATCTCGTTTATAATTTTCTGCTTTTCGGTGTAATCGCTAACACAGAATATCATTGCCCTTGCTGCTCCGAGGTCGGATACCGCCATGCTGTAATGCAGGTCATAGTCCGTTCCCTTTTCGCTGTAGGTGTCGATCTATTTGGCTGCCTGCAAAAGGTTTTCCTCAGACTGCGCAATGTAATCGGTGCGAATCCTCTGGCGCTCATTAAAATAAAGCCCTGTAAAAACAAACACAGCCAGAAGCGAGGCCACAGCCACAAGAATAGCCGTTATCATTTTGGCTTTCATGATTTTTTCCTGATTCAGATGTCCTCACTCCTTTTTATCGTCAGTGTTTTCAGGCTCGTAGCCCTGTTCATAAAGCTTTTGCTTTTCCTTTTCGATAGCCTCACGCACTGCATCATCATTATTTTTCCTGTTTGCCCTGCATTCGGCTGAGACCTTTGCAATAGTAATGACCTCATACACGGCAGTTGCGGACATTACTATGACCACGGCTGCAAGTATCAGCTTTTTTGCCGATGCAAAGGAATTGAGCCACCTGAGAAATCTGACCTTACCCGTGTATTTTCCAACAATAGTGTCAGATGTCACAGTGGAAGGATCCTCAGCGCTGTTGGCGTCTCCCTTTGTAACAAAGCTGCCGTCATCAAGTATCCTCACTATCCTGTGGGTGTTGAGCATACCGTATATTGCGCTGTCATGAGAATAAAAACAGATTATATCCCCTGCTTTAAGCTCCGAGCTGTCTGTCTTTTCTATCATGATATAGTCGCCGCTGTGAATGGACGGCTCCATGCTTCCGCTGACAGCCTTGACAATACTCCTACCGAAAAGCACCGCAGGCTTGTTCTGCATATTTGATATCATTATGTATGCCGTCAGCATCGTTATGATTATCAGCACTGCCCATGCAATAAACTGACCTGCCGACTTTATTACATTTGCGCCTGATTTGCTCTTTGCCATAGGAAGCTGCCTTTCTTAGTATTCTTTCTTAATCTTTCTGACAAGCTTTGTTATAAAGCTTACGTGATATTTTCTGAAAAGCTCCTTCATCTGCCTGTCATAAGCCCTCTGCTCCTTGGGAGAACGCTGAACAGGCATCTGCGCAGGCATAACATAAACCTTTTTACGCTTTTTGGCAAACAATGCTTTGAAGCTCTGCTTTGTTCTCTGCCTGAAATTCGGCGTATATTTTTCGTAAAGCACCTGCATCTCAGCCATTTCCTTTTCATCTCGCTGAGCCTGAGCCTTGGCGGCAGCCTCGGCAGCTATACGCTCGATAAGCTTCGGATCGTCCGAATCGCCCTCTCTGATAACAGCGCCGTCCTGCCTTATAAGGGATATGAGCCTGCGCAGACTTCGCCTGATAACATGGATAGGATTTTTTGAATACTCGGGATATATCTCGTCAAAGCTTTTCTGCTCAAGATATGCACGCATTTCTTTAAGCTTTTCCGCTCTGAGCTTTTCCCTTTCCTCACGCTCGTGCCTGAGACGTTCTTCCTCTGCCTTCTGGCTCTGCTTCTCGGTTTCAAGCTTGTCCATCTCGGCATTTATCATCTTTTCAAGCTCATCACGCTCGGCATCAAGGCGCTTCTGCTCTTCCAGCTCGGCACGTTCACGCTCTATGCGCTCACGTTCAAGACGTTCCTGTTCTTCACGCTCAATGCGTTCCTTTTCCAGCCTGAGTGCTTCAAGGCGGGCTTTTTCAAGCCGCTCCTGCTCCTCACGTTCAGCCTTTTCTCTGGCAAGCCTGCGCTCTTCTTCAATACGTCTTTCCTCTTCCTGTCTTCTGCGCTCCTTTTCCTCGGCTTCCAGCCGCTTCTGCTCTTCCGCTTTGTAGTATTCGGTCTCTATCTTTATTATCTTGTCGATCTCGGCGAGTATTTTTCCATTTTCGGAAATGTTATCCTGAGCCAAAGCGGCATCATCGGTCAGCCTGTCACCGCCAATGACAAACTCATGCTCATCATAGCTCACCTTGTCAAATTTTCTCAGAACACGGGGTGCGGCAGCCTTGCTTTTCTGGGTTTTAAGCACCTCAGCTTCGCTGTCCTGAGTAAACGACCTGAAAAGCAGGAGATTGAGCGCCGAAAGGTCATAAAGATTTTCCACATACTCCTTATCGGGCTTCTGTGCCGAATCGGAAACATTTATCTCATAGCCTGTTTTGTCATACCCCTCAATGAACTGCCAGAGCACAAGGCACGCCTTGAGGTCAACATTTTTCATAATCGCATTCGTTCTCATAACAGGCGGACGGATATAGTTCTGTCCCATCTGCTGGCAGAAGGGCGATGACTTGTAGCCTTCAACTATCCTGCGTATTTTTTCAACTCTGTCCCATATAGTCGAACCGTTCTCATCGGCAGCTTCAAGTGAATCGGAGGTCTCGATGTTCAGCGTCATTTTCATTTTTCTGCCGCTGCCCGATTCAAAAGCCGTGTTGTACTCCATGGCAAATACTTCTTCGCTGGAGGATACGGCTTTAAGCTTTTCATACCGCTTGTTTACGAAAATAAAAAGTCTGTCTATAAGAGTGTTTACGAATTTATTCTCATAGGTAAGATAGCTTTCTTCCTTATGTATATTCAGCACCTTGGAGGGGGTTATCTTTCCTGTTTCGGGGTCAACGCTCTGGATAAGGTCGGTGTGCTGGGCAAGATGCTTTACCGAATCTACCGTTATCTTCTTTGAAAGCGCAATGGGAACGACTTCCTCCACATTGGTAATAGTCTTACTCGGATTTCTGATAACATTGTCGATAGAGACAAGTCCTGTTTCTATCGCCTCCACCCAGCTTACGTCAATGTCCTTTTCCAATATCCTGCGGTTGAGCGCAATGGTGCTTCGGCTGTGAGAAAGTGATGAGCGGAAGCTTTCATATAGTCTGTCACTGTCAAGCTGATCTGTACAGTCCTTGAATTTTTCAAACCATTCGCTGTAAGCTTCGTTCACTTTCTCTCCTCCTTTCACTGCGCAGTTATCCGCAGATAATATTTACTTTACAGCTGTCAGAAAAGCTTCCGGAGCCTTTCCAGATATGCTATGGATTCCTTCATGGAATTTCTGCCGAAGAGCTTCTGGAGATATATGCAAAGGTCTCTCAGCTCATCACGGAGCATTGCCAGATTAAGGGACTCGAACTTTCTGAATATCTTGGTAGCAAGAACATAATCCACGCCGTCAAGCTCGTCTCCTCCGCAGGCAACATATACGGGCACAAACAAATTCATCTGCTTGATGATACGGTTACCGAAAGCAACTCGCAGTCTTTCGATTACCCAAAGGTCAAGCTGCTGTATCTTTTTCAGTATGTCCTGACTGAGGGGATACATCTGAAAAGCTTCACTGAACAGCGAATCCAGATGTGAAAAGCTCAGGTTCATTGGAGGCGTATCGGGTGCCTCAAAAGCAATACCCTTGGAATCCAGATTTATGGGCTGGGCACGGTCATATACCTTATCGGAGATAGCAAATGTGGAGTCATCGTTGTTTGCCGTACCGACGTACCATATGTTCTGAGGTATTCTCAGCATTCCGTGGTCAAGATGCTCGGGGTCGGTGCTCCAAACATTGGGAACAAGGTCCAGCTTCCACTCATCGGAATTTGGCATTTCAAGGATTGACAGCATTTCCGCAAAGTAATACTCAACTCGTGCGATGTTCATTTCGTCCAGCAGGATAAAGTTAACATCATCATTATATGAGCTGGAGTATATTCTCTTCAATACTTCCGTTTCGTTAAAGTTCTTGGTAAACTCGTTGAAATATCCGAAAAGCTCTGTACGGTCTCTCCATGAGGGCTGAACAGATGCTATCGTGGTGTCATTCTGCAGGAACTTGCCGAATGAGTATGGAAGCGAAGTTTTACCTGTACCGGAAATACCCTGTAAAATGATAAGCTTTGTTGAAGCCATGCCCGCTATGAACAGTCTTACCGTTCTTATGTCGTAATAAAGGTGCATACGTGAGCAGGCAAAATTTCTGTAATTTTCGCATATAGCCGCCAGAGTGATACTGTTGTCATAATCGGGAGCGATATAGTTTTTGTAGTAGTTATCAACTTCAATAAGCTTGGAAAATCTCACATCGGAGGTCTGTATTACGCCGTTAACGGCAGCAGGCTGTTCGGACTCCGCAGGTGCTTCGCCCTGACTGTATTCCAAGCTCTGAGAAAGGCCATATCCGCCTGAGGGAAGTGCTGCAGCTCCCGCAGGAACACCTATCTGAGCTACCTTCATAGCCATGATCTCGTCTTTTTCCTTTGTAAGCTTTATGACCTGACGCTGGAGCACACCCAGCTCCTCTATAACGTCCTCATCACCCACTATAGAATGCCTGAAACGGACATATTTCCTTATGAGCATAACTATCAGGAATATTATCAGCGCAAAAATAGCAGCCACTATTATAAGCGACAAAACAGCAAAGACCCATTCCAGCGCGTTAAAGTTGCCTGAATAGTCCTTGAATATCTTTGCATATTCCGATATGTTGAATATCTGCTTCAAACCCTCCCAAAGACCTTTGAATATCATTCCAAAGCCTTTGAGGATTTCGGATATGAAAACGAAAAACCATTTCAAGAAGTCATTCATATGCTTACTCCAAACTTATACGAAAGAACGTATCATTCGTCATTTTTTTCATCTTGCTGAGCTTCCTTTTTCTTCTGCTCAGCAAGATATTCCTCGATCGCCCTTTTCTTTATCTCTTCCTCGTCTATCTCGGGCTTTGCGGCAGTCTTGACCTCAACAATAACTGCCATAAGCTTATAAAGCTCAAAAAGGAAAAATATCGCCATAGGAATGATTATGCAGATAAAGAAGCCTGTCTTTGTCCTTAAAAAGCTCATTACCTTTCCAAAGCCGTTTATCTTGGTGCCTGTCCACTTGCCAATGATATCAACGGGATAAACATTAAGGCTGTCCTTGATGTCGTTATTATCACCCTTGGTGGTAAAGCTGATATTGTCCCCTGTGTTATTGACAGCGATTATTCTGTGGGTGTTCTTTACCCTCTGACCGTTGATAAGGGTCCAGAATGTGATAACATCGCCCTCTTCAAGCGTATAGACATCATCTATTTCCCTGTCAATAATGAAATCGTCCTTTGCAAAGGTGGGAAGCATCGAATCTGACTCAACAGTAAGGGGAACATATCCGAAAAGGCTTGCAACACCGTTGTTCCTGTCGGACGAGAACACAAGTATCGTTACGATAAGAGCGAAAGCCAGGATAATCCACGCTATCACCGTTATAATATTGTTCAGTATTTTTTTCATTTTACGAGCATTTCCTTTCACATCATTATGTTTGGATATTATGCTGTTTATCAGGTATTTTCTATAATTTTGAATTTCATGCTGAGTTTCATCGTTCCGCCGATAATGTTATCCAGGCAGTCAGGGTCGTTGCCCTCAAGCCATATAACAACGGTGTATTTATCCTTTGCACCTAGACTGAATTTATCGTTTTTGGTGCTCATTACCACTGTTGAAGACTGAAACTCCTTATCGCAGTCGCTTTCCTTGCCTGTTCCGTCGGATTTGGTCTTGCCGTAAACAGTCTTTTCACCGTTTTCATAAACAGCTATCCTCACAGCCTCGTCAACGCCGTTGGTGATGTTCTCCATGGTCATTTCGCCGCTGTAAGCCACGGTATCGTTTCCCGAATTTATAAGATAAAAGGTGTAAGCAATATAGTTATCGCCGTTGTGAGTGCCGTTTATTTTGTCGATATTCAAAGGCAGATCTTCTCCGCTTATGTTCGTCATATCATAAACAATATCCGCATTAAGAGTAGCTATCGATTTTTCATACTCGGGTGTTTCCGAAAGAGTAAGTCCCTGATTTACCATATCGTATTTATTGACGGTAACGGTAAAGCTTCCGAACCTGTCATAAAAATAGGACACCGCATATGCAATAGCAACAAGAGCTATCAGAACCACCAGAAGAACACTTATTACACGGACTACGACATTATGACGTCTCGCCTCCGCCGCAGTTCGCCGCAGGGTGAGAATATCGGTAGCCCTGTTCCTGCTGTCCTGCTCGGTCTCGGTATATGTATCGGCAGGTTCAGCATTATCCACCGTTTTTATTTCATCTTTAGTCAAGATCAGAACTCCATTCTATACAGTAATATTTAAATTGCCGAAAATCTCATTCTGTAATGCTCATGATGTTATTGCGATGAATTGTCCGATGCCTGATTTTTCCTGCGGATAAACCTGTCTGGTACAAATTTGCCCGAAAACATTCCGTTTTCACTGCCTGTGAAATATGAGCAGCCAAGCTCACTAAGCTCATTTGCCTCTTCCGCAGAAGAAACTCCCGCTGCAATGGTCTCTGCTCCAAGACCGCTGATAAACGAGGTAAGGGTGCTTATGCAGGAATCGGTGTCATAATCCTTGCCCAGCCTGCGGGTGATGCTTTCATTCAGCATAACATATTCAGGCTCCAGCTCGGCAAGCCTGAAAAGCGGAAACCTTTCGCTGTCAACACCTGTAAGCATTATATGATATCCTGCTTTTCTGAGCTGCTTTATGGACTCGCAGCTGCCGCTGTCGGCAAGAACGGATTCGGGCAGCTCAAAGCATATCCCCTGCGGGATAGCCTCTATTTTTGCCGTAAAATCCCTGACTGTCTTAACACAGTTGCTCTTGCATAAAAGCATTTGGGGAATAAAAACCGAGACCCAGTCAAAATCAAGTCCACGGTCATTGAATTTCTCAGCAGCTTTAACCGTCTGGAGAAGTGCAAGCCTGAATATGGAAATACATCTGTCATCAGCCTCAATAACAGGCATGAACTGCTCAGGCAGAAGCACACCCATATCGGGAGAATTAAGCCTTATGCTGCTCTGATAAAAAGCAGGAAGCTTTTCGGCAGATGACCATATGGCACGGTAGCGCATTTCTATGGCACGCACGCCGTCAACCGTAGTATTTATATCAGACATATTCCTCACCTCAGTTTTCGGCTAAAATGTACAAATTTCGACACAAAGCAAGCGTAAAGCGAAAAAATCTTATGATCCCTATAAACAACGCAAAGGTAATACCATACATTTCTGTACAGCATTACCCTCACTTTAAATTGTTAAATTAAGCTCCGACTCCTTCTGAAGTTGTGGCAGTATCAAATTCTCCTAAGGAGAAAGCAAGGTCTATATTCCAGCTCTGTCCTGCGTTGTCGTTAATGCAAGAAGCGCTCTCGCCCTCAAGCCATACACGAACTGTAAAATCAAGATGGCCGTAGTTATTACCAGTAGTTGCAAGAGGAATATCAAGTCCTGAATCAACACCTGATACTTTATCAAACGAATCATTGGTAACAGCATCAGTCATTACCACAGTGACGGTGTCCAAAGCAGTCGCAGCATCACCTGCCTGTTTTACTGCCTTACCGGCTGTAAGATAGTTGTCATCAACGCCGAAAATATTTGTTGTTGAAGATGTATCATTTGCACTTGGTATAAAAGCAACTCTTACAGCTTTATAAAGTTCTGTTGCATCAAGTGTATCATCAGAGTACTCATCACTGGTATTTTTATTATTTTTTATTACAAGCTTGCAATATACATTTTCGTTTGCATCAGTTGCCGTTGCTTTTTTGTTTGTTCTCAGATGAACAGGGACGTCAACATAAAAGCCTTTTTGGGTGGAATCACTTTTTATTTTCGAGCCAGCTACCAATTCGGATTTTGGAGTAATTGGTGTCATAGAGTCAGGAAGTGTAAGTGAAACATATTTTCCAGCTTTTCTACCACCATTACTTACCTTCTGAGCATCAAACAAATTTTTACCGTCAACAGAAGAAGCAGGACTTAAAAGTCCGATTTTCTCGTAATATTCGCCAACAGCAACCGCACTTCCCCAGCTTTCACTTCTATCGTCACCGGGAGTAGTTAATGAAGGAGTTGTAATAGCAGTTCCATTTACCTCAGCCAGTGCAATTTCCATACCTTCACCGACAGTAGCTGTCATGCTGAGACCTGTCATCTCAACTTCCTTGTTCATGGTGAACCATGCGTATGTAGAAGTAGAAAGCATTGTGGCGGATAATGCAAGCATACCCACTGCAGGGATAATCTTCTTGGCAGCAGAATTCTTGTTGTTTTCGTTAGAACGAGTTTTCATATTTTATCAGCCTTTCACAAAATTATATTAAGCAAAATAAGCCATAGGCATTGTTTTCTTAATTTACCCAATTTCAGTATACAACATCTGTCGTTCCATATCAATAAAGAGCTCTTAATAAATATAGACGTTTTATGCAATCTTAACGTATTGTTTTGTGTATTTTTAGTATGTTTTATATTGTGAAAGTGTTCGATTAAGCAATCAGTTTCGTTATATCAGCATATCCTTGCAAACAGACACGTTATGTCAAAAAAATTTGATAAACTGATACTAAGAGCCAATTAAAAACTATACAAAAAATCGAGCATAATCTTGCGTATATGGATTATGCGATGATTTTTTGTCTATAGTTTTATTGGTGATTAGTATGAATGCCCTAACGGCTGACAAACGAAAAAGGCTGCCGCACAAATGTGCAGCAGCCTTTGAAAAGCTTATGTTATAACCCAGATTACTTGAGTTCAACAGTAGCGCCGGCAGCTTCGAGCTTAGCCTTGAGCTCTTCAGCCTCAGCCTTGGGAGCAGCTTCCTTAAGAGTCTTAGGAGCAGCCTCAACAGCTTCCTTAGCTTCCTTAAGGGAAAGACCGCAAGCATCCTTAACAGCCTTGATAACGTCCATCTTCTTCTCACCGAAGGAAGCGAGAACAACGTCAAACTCAGTCTTCTCAGCCTCAGCAGCTGCGCCAGCACCTGCTGCAGGACCTGCAGCTGCAACAACAGCTGTTACGCCGAATTCTTCCTGGATAGTCTCTACGAGCTCAGCAAGCTCAAGAACGGAAAGAACCTTGATTTCTTCTAAAATATTTGTAACTTTCTCAGAAGCCATGATAATAATCTCCTTTATATTTTGATTTAATTTTTTCAGGCAGCCATACGATCGTTATGATCAAGCAGCCTCTTCCTCTGCCTTCTTGTCGGCGAGAGCCTTGAGTGTAGCAGCAAGCTTCTGCATGGGACCCTGGAGAGAGCCAACCAGCTGAGCAAGCAGTGTCTCCTTGGAAGGAATCTTGGAAAGAGCCTCAACACCCTTAGCGTCATAGATAACGCCGTCAACGTAGCCTGCCTTGAGGGTAAACTTATCGTCGTGTGCTTCAGCAAACTTACCGAGGATTCTTGCGGGAGCGGTCTGATCGTGGTCGCAAACTGCGATTGCGGTTGTACCCTCGAGTACGCTGCAAAGATCATCAAGACCTGCTTCCTTGAGTGCGATACGGAGCATTGTGTTCTTTTCAACAAAGTAAGTTACACCTGCTTCTCTGAGCTCCTTTCTGAGCTGAGTATCTTCCTCAACGGTAATACCTCTGTAGTCAACAAGAACACCTGCTGAAGAATTCTTGATAAGATCGGTTACAACAGCAGCTCTTGCCTTCTTGGATTCGAGAACCTGTGCGCTTGGCATAAAATTTCACCTCCGTAAAAAGTTGAAAATTATGCTACCCATTCATAAAAAGAAAAACCTTTCCTTCAAATGACAGGAAAGGGCATACATTTATAATGTACAGCAATCTTTCCTCGGCAGGATTTACGATTTCTGCAAATTGCTTTGCATAGTCACCTGCTGTCTTTAGAATATGATAGCTCTTCATCGTTTTTAACGACTTTAATATAATATCATACTTTTCAGCGCTTGTCAAGGGCTTTTTTGAATTTTTTAAATTATTTTTTTCTCATGCACGATGTTCCAGTATCTTTTCTTTTCGTTTTCGGAAAGCTCTGCCGCAAAATCCGCTTTCAGGGTCACAAAGCGTTTCAGGTCCCATATTATATGGTACATCAGCGCACGGGATTCAAACTCGCTGCGGTCTGCGGGCAGCTTCTCGGCAGAATAATGGGCAAACAGACCGTCAATATCCTCCAGCAGCCCTGCGGCATCGTTTATCTCATGGAACTCCCCGCTCATTTTCGCAAGGAAGTCCGATATGGGCTTGCCGTACTCATGTATGGGGTCCAGCGCCATAATATCCTTGTATATGCCCATAAGAACGCCGCACTGGCTTATGCGCATCTCAACGTATTTCAGGAAATAATCCTTCTCCTCAGCAAAGGAGTTTCCGATGTATCTGAGGGAACAGTTTTTCAGGTCTGCCAGCAGCCGTGAAGTTTCGTCAAAGCATGAGCCTGTGTAGCCGCTTTTATCCTCCGCCAGGATATACACGGACATTCGGGAGATTATCTGCCTGATCTTTTCATCGGTATCCTTTTGGATACTGCGTATCCTGCCGATGCCCGTGGGCACAAAAATGTTCATCAGAACGCCGATCCCTGCGCCGATAACAAAAAGCGTCAGCTCATTCTGCATTATCTGGGGAGAGCAGTCCGCCGAGGCGAAATAGTGAGTCGCAATAACGCTGTTCATGGCGGCTGCCTCGTTCATATCAAGCCCGCTGCAGAATGCGAGAAATACCGCCAGAACCACTCCCAGAGCAGGGATACTGAACCCTGCCACCGAGAACACGGCAGTGCACAGCAGCGTTACCGCCGCAAAAGCCATCAGGCGCTTGAGCGTGACCATCACCGTTTCCTTGCGGGTATCGCAGACCGTCAGCAGGCAGATTATCCCCGCTGAAACGGCGTAGTTCAGCCCCAGACCGTATGCTATGGCCGCTGCAATGGCTGCTCCCACGGCTGTTTTGGCTATTTTCAGCCAGTTTATCCTTTGAGTCATTCTCCGTCCTCACCTTCGGGCAAAATGTCGATAACAACAAGCTCAGGGTTGTTGAATATGCGGGGTATTCTTTCAATAGTACGGCTCAGTCCCCTGCTGACGATAAACGTCGTGTCATCAAAATCATATCTTCCGCCTGCATATTTCGGGAAAAGTCCCTGTCCCGGTGCATAAAGGCCGTTCATAAACGGAGGGAGCCGCCACTGTCCGCCATGAGCATGACCCGAAAGCACCAGGTCAAACTTGCCGAACGAACGGTAAAAGTCAATCTTCTCGGGGAAATGGGCAAGGAGGACATTGAAGCTATTTGTATCGGCATTGTCGGCACACACCTTCACGCTGTCGCCGATATCAGACTTTGCCGACGCTCCGCATATCATAATGCCGTCAATATCAACATTTTCGCCCTGAAGCACGGTAACGCCGAAGCTCTCCGCACGCCTGCTGAAAGTTTCCCACATATTCCCCCAGTACTCATGATTACCCGAAACGTAGTAGCAGGGATATTTTTTCGCAATAGCTTTAAGCAATGTGTCGGAATTTTTATTATCCGTCCTGTTGTCGAAAATATCACCTGTGAGCACGATAATATCAGGCTCAGCCGCATCTACTGCATTGATGAGATTTTTCATATTCTTGCCGTATGAACAACTGTGCAGGTCGGATATCTGAACGATGCGCACTTTTTTGGTGACCTTGCGACTCACAAGTGTATAGCGGACTGTTCTCAGGGGAAAGCTTACAGCGGATAGTATAAAAAACACTGCCGCAAGCGCTCCAAGTATTTTCAGGAAGATGTATTTCTTTGTCGGCTTGTCCTTTTTCGTCATCTTATTCCTCCGAAGTTTGTGATATGAATATTATAGCGCAATATAAGCGGCGTGTCAATGAGCCGCTAAGGGATTTTAACTTGACAAAGCAATGATGGCAGTATATACTAAAATTAAACAAATATACGCATATTATTTATAAGAGTGTATAAACATATGAATATATAGAAAGGAAATGTAATATGAACTATTCGGAAGAAGCACTGAAAAAACACAGCCAGTGGAAGGGCAAGATAGAGGTCATCAGCCGTGTTCCCCTTAAAACAAGGGACGACCTTTCTATCGCATACACCCCGGGCGTTGCGGCTCCCTGCCTTGCTATTGAAAAAGATCCCGACCTGAGCTATGAATACACACGCCGCTCAAATCTGGTTGCAGTCATCACAGACGGAACTGCCGTTCTGGGACTGGGCGACATCGGCCCTCTCGCCGCTATGCCTGTTATGGAGGGCAAGAGCGCACTGTTCAAGGAATTCGGCGATGTTGATGCCATTCCCATCTGCGTGGCTTCCAAGGACACTGAGGAGATCATCAAAACTGTACGCCTTATCTCAGGCTCATTTGGCGGAATAAATCTGGAGGACATCTCTGCTCCCCGCTGCTTTGAGATTGAGAGACGTCTCCAGGAGGAATGCGATATCCCCGTATTCCACGATGACCAGCACGGAACCGCCGTTGTAACTCTTGCGGCTGTCATCAATGCTCTCAAGCTCACCAACAGGAAAATCGAGAATATCAAGGCTGTCACCAGCGGAGCAGGTGCTGCCGGCATTGCCATAGTCAAGCTGCTTATTGCAATGGGTCTGAAAAATGTTATTATGTGTGACCGCCACGGCGCTATTTACAAGGGCAGGGACGGTCAGAACCATGAAAAGGAGCTTATTGCCGACATCACAAACCAGAACTGCGAAAAGGGTACTCTTGCCGAGGTCATTAAGGGCGCTGACCTGTTTATCGGAGTTTCCGCACCTAACTGTGTTACCGAGGAAATGGTAAAGAGCATGGCTCCCCAGCCTATCCTCTTCCCCATGGCAAACCCTGACCCCGAAATTCTTCCCGAGCTTGCCAAGAAAGCGGGCGCAGCCGTTGTGGGAACAGGCAGAAGCGATTATCCCAACCAGATAAACAACGTGCTTGCTTTCCCCGGCATTTTCAGAGGTGCTCTTGATGTGCGTGCCTCCCGCATAAACGATGAAATGAACATTGCCGCAGCCCGTGCCATTGCGGAGTCAGTTCCTGCAGACAAGCTGTGCAGCGAATACATCATTCCCGATGCTCTTGACCACCGGATGGCTCAGAGAGTTGCGGAAGCTGTAAGAAAGGCTGCCATTGAAACGGGAGTTGCAAGAATCAAGTAAGAATATATAACACAAAAGCCATTGTCCGTATTGGACAATGGCTTTTAATTTTCGCTGTATTCAGCGGCAAGACCGTCCTTGATACCCTGCATAATGATATCACGGGCCTTTGCGGCTTCTGCCTTAGGAAGAGGCTCAACATCTTTAAGAGGATAATCAATGCCAAGATTCTGATATTTTACCTTGCCCATGTCGTGGTAAGGAAGAACATCGAGCGCCTTGACGGATTTCAGCTTTGAGATAAACATGCCCAGTTCGTGGAGATACTTCTCATTGTAAGTGATCCCGGGAACTACTACGTGACGTATCCAGAGCTGCTTCTTTTTGCTGCTTGCATACTCAGCGAAAGCAAGAATATTCTTGTTACTGTGACCTGTGAGCTTTTTGTGCTCCTCGTCATTGATATGCTTTATATCAAGCATGATAACATCGGTAACATCAAGCATACGGTCAACATCGGCAGTATTTTCGGGATTGAATGTTATTCCCGAGGTATCGAGACAGGTGCTTATTCCCCTCTCATGAGCCTTTTCAAAAAGCTCGGTAAGGAAAGGAAGCTGTGCCATTGGCTCGCCGCCTGTGCAGGTGATTCCGCCGCCCTTGAGGAATTCCTTGACACCATCGTACATGGCAAGGATCTCATCAACGGTAACAGGCTTGCCGATATCAGGGTGCTTTTCGCTGTGGAACTGCCATGTGTCGGGGTTATGGCAGTAAAGGCATCTCATAGGACATCCCTGGAAAAAGACGACGAACCTAATACCGGGTCCGTCGACTGTTCCGAAGGATTCTGTTGAATGAATGTAACCTATCATCTACAGAATACTTTCTATTAAAGAGCTGCGTGGAATGTTCTGGAGATAACGTCGTCCTGCTGCTCCTTGGTAAGCTTGATGAAGTTTACTGCATATCCGGAAACACGGATAGTGAGCTGAGGATAGTTCTCGGGGTGCTTCTGAGCATCGAGAAGAGTATCACGTGTGAATACGTTAACGTTGAGGTGGTGGCCGCCCTTAACTGCATAACCGTCAAGAAGACCTACCAGGTTTTTGATCTGCTGTTCATTTGCTGCCATAGTAAAAACTCCTTTCAAAATAAAGGTGGATTTGTATTATACCGAATGAGTGTATTTTTATATGGCTATAAGAAACACACTGTGGGATTTATTTTATGCTGACGGCCTATAAAGACCGTCAGCCAAAATAATTCTTTGGAAGCGATTATCTGTCGTTATCGCTTGTGTTGGGGATATTAGCGCACTTGGGGCAGAGAGCATCGATATCGAGGTCGCCGACAAATACACCTGTGTCCTTACCAAGTGCATCAGGAATGATGGAGAAGGTATTTGAGATACCATCCTGAGCGTTGGAGAACTGGAGCTTGGATACGGAAGAAAGAGATGCGGAAGCACCGTGAGTATCTCTGCCGCTCATGGGGTTAGCACCGGGAGCAAGAGGCACACCGAGCTTACGTCCATCAGGTGTAGAACCGGTCTTCTTACCATATACAACGTTGGAAGTAATGGTAAGGATAGAGGTTGTAGGAATACCATGTCTGTAAGTGTGCTGCTGACGGATCTTGTTCATGAATCTGTTGAGGATATCCTCAGCGATCTCATCAACACGGTCATCATTGTTACCATACTTGGGGAAGTCGCCCTCGATCTGGTAGTCAACAACGATACCCTGCTCGTTTCTGATGGTCTTAACCTTAGCATACTTGATAGCAGAGAGGGAGTCAGCTACAACGGAGATGCCGGCGATACCTGTTGCAAAGTATCTCTTTACTTCTCTGTCGTGAAGAGCCATCTGGAGGCTTTCGTAGCAGTACTTATCGTGCATGTAGTGGATAATGTTAAGAGTATTTACATAGAGCTCTGCGAGCCATGTCATCATGTCGTCGTACTTCTCCATTACATCGTCGTAATCGAGGTACTCGGAAGTGATAGGTCTGAACTTGGTAGCAACCTGAACGCCGCTGATCTCATCAACACCGCCGTTTATAGCGTAGAGGAGGCACTTAGCGAGGTTAGCTCTTGCGCCGAAGAACTGCATTTCCTTACCAACAACCATGGAAGATACGCAGCAAGCGATAGCGTAGTCATCGCCGTGAATAACTCTCATGAGGTCATCATTCTCATACTGGATAGAAGATGTATTGATGGAGATCTTTGCGCAGTACTCCTTCCAAGGCTCAGGGAGTCTTGTGGACCAGAGAACGGTCATGTTAGGCTCGGGAGCTGTGCCAAGGTTTTCGAGAGTGTGGAGGTAACGGAAGGAGTTCTTTGTTACCATAGATCTGCCGTCAACGCCCATACCGCCGAGGGACTCAGTTACCCACTGAGGATCTCCGGAGAAGAGGGAGTTGTACTCGGGAGTTCTTGCAAAACGAACGAGACGGAGCTTCATGATGAAGTGGTCGATGAGCTCCTGAGCCTGCTCCTCGGTGAGGATGCCTCTCTTGAAGTCTCTTTCGAAATAGATATCGAGGAATGTGGATGTACGTCCGAGGGACATAGCAGCACCGTTCTGATCCTTTACAGCGCCAAGGTAGCCGAAGTAAAGTGCCTGAACAGCTTCCTTAGCTGTTGTAGCGGGCTTGGAGATATCGCAGCCGTAGATCTCAGCCATCTTCTTGAGGTTTTCAAGTGCTCTGATCTGCTCAGCGATCTCTTCTCTTGCACGGATCTTTTCCTCAGTCATAGGGCAGGTGTAGAAAGCCTTCTGCTCCTGCTTGTCTTCGATAAGTCTGTCAACGCCGTACAGAGCAACACGTCTGTAGTCGCCGATGATTCTTCCTCTTCCGTAAGCATCGGGAAGACCGGTAAGAATATGAGCAGTTCTTGCCTTTCTCATTTCAGGGGTGTAAACATCGAATACGCCTGCGTTGTGGGTCTTTCTGTATTCGGTGAAGATGTGCTTGATCTCAGGATCAATGGTGTAGCCGTTGTCGGAGCAAGCCTTCTCAGCCATTCTCAGACCGCCGTAAGGCATAAGAGCTCTCTTGAAGGGCTTGTCTGTCTGGAGACCAACGATCTGCTCCAGATCCTTATCAATATAACCTGCTGCGTGAGAAGTAAGAGAAGATACAACCTTTGTATCCATATCGAGAACGCCGCCTGCTTCTCTTTCCTTCTTTGCAAGCTCCATAACGTCAGCCCAGAGCTTCTTGGTAGCTTCTGTAGGGCCGGCGAGGAAGCTTTCATCGCCGTAATAAGGTGTGTAGTTCTTCTGGATGAACTCACGGACATTGATTTCCTTGGTCCAGTGACCGCCTACGAAACCTTCCCATTCCTGTGGCATTTGACTCATAGTATATTTTCCTCCTTCAATCTTTTGCGCCGCTTTATGCAGCACAAAGCCTTGTAGTGCTGTGAGATGAAATACGCAGTTGCTCCGTCACGCTATGTAAATTTTACCGAAAATTTCTGTAAAATCCGCATTACTTATGCACATTCCAACAAACTATACCGTTTGAGTGGTTATTCACTGCGCATAAAAAACCGCAAGGTTTGTTGCCCTGCACGGTCAAGACGGCTGCAATACTTCTTATTACTTATATAATACAATATACGTCCTGATTTGTCAAGTGTTTTTTTATGTTAATTTGGCATTTAACATTACAAAAATGATATGCCCCCCTATATACGGGGGCATATAGCATGATTTTCAGTCATAATATCCTGTTTTTCGCATAAAATGAGCATTTTCAGGCAGTTTTGTCCCCATCGGCGCTCTTCTTTCTGAACACGATAAGCTTGCTAAGAAAGTAGTTGAGTATCATAACAAGTATGCCGCACAGGAGCTTTACCACCAGCTCATTGAAGCGCATAACATCGACGAATGCGAACATTATAATAACCTCGCAGCCGTATGAGAAAAGTCTTCCTCCTGCAAATGAAAGCAGCTCCTTCACATACGCTTTTGCGGTGGTGTCGTGTGCCTCAAACACGAAGAATTTATTGGTGAAAAACGCAAAAAGCATCGAAACCACCCATGAGAATGTAGCCGCCCCCGCAGATGATACCGCCGAATTTTCCATTGCCGCCATGACCGCCGAAAAGCTGTGGGTATCCACGCCCGAAAAGTCAGTTAACGCAAGCCTGAGTCCGAAATGTGAGACATAGTTTATAAGCGTTGTGAGCACGCCGTAAAACACATATATTATCACATTTTCAAACTTCATGCACAGCTCGCACAGAGGCTTTGGCAGTATGGAAAATATCTTTCGGAAGGTTTTTCTTGTCATAAAAGGTCCTTTCACTTCAAAAGACAGAACCGCCGGTTGACCGACGGTTCTGATCAGAGATTACTTTATAAGCTTGTTGCCGCACTCAGCGCAGAACTTTGCAGTTTCGCTGGTGATCTTTGCGCCGCACTGGTCGCAGAATCTGATCTTGGGCTTGTGAGCCTCAACGGGAGCAGATGCGGCAGGTGCAGGAGCGGGCTTGGGTGCTTCCGCAGGCTTTGCGGGAACAGGAGCGACAGCCTTAGGAGCCTCGGCAGGCTTAGGTACCTCCACAGGCTTAACAGCTGCGAGTGCAGGTGCCGGCTTAGGCGCTTCCACAGGCTTGGGTGCCTCAACGGGTTTAGCAGGAGCCGCAGGTGCAGCCTTGGAAACCTCTGCAGGCTTAACAGGTGCAACGGGCTTAGGCGCTTCCACAGGCTTAGGTGCCTCAGCGGGCTTAATAGGAGCAGCAGGTGCAGCCTTGGGAGCTTCAACAGGCTTTGCAGGCGCTGCGGCTACGGGCTTGGGTGCCTCGGTATGAGCAGCGGATACGACCACTTCAATAGGCTTGATGGGCTTTATCTTTTCAATTTCTGCATCAACAGGCTTTGCGGCAGGAGCCTTTTCAGCAGCGGCAGCAGGTGCAGGAACAGGCGCAGGAACAGGTGCAGGCACGGGTGCGGGAGCCTTTTCGGCAGCTTCTGCCTTAGCTCTTGCAGCCTCGATAGCAAGGCGCTCTTCTTCAAGCTCTTTGAGCTTTGCTTCCTCGGCAGCCTTGATGTCCTCAGCTTCTCTCAGCTTTGCGGCAGCCTTATCCTTCTGGATAACGCCCAGTATTCCGTTGAGCATCTTAACAGGGTTATCGAGATTCTTCTTGATTCCGCAGGGAAGCTCGCTGGATTTGCCGCTCTTCTCAACAACATGGAGAGTAGCTGCAAACAGTGACTTCTTCACCTCAAAGCGCTCGATCTGATCTACAGGGATATGTCCCAGACCGTTCTTTCCCTGATAATAGAGCTGGTCAAGAGTGAGCAGGAAGGAGTCCTCGGGAACGCCCATTGTCACCATATGTATCAGCAGAGGAAGTTCAAACTGCTCTGTGCTTGCATATGTGTTCTGTATTTTGATAAAGGAGCTTTCAAATGCCTTGGAAATGCCGGAAACATAGAACTGAGCCTCGGTCACACTGTTGTCGGCCATGAGAGTTTTGAGCTTTTCAACGTATCCGTCACGCTCAATAGTCTTAAGGTGAGTGATGTGCAGCTCAACCTGAGTGATGAAACGCTTCTTGGTCTCGGTGTCGATATCCATCTCATTAATGTCCTTGATAAGTTCGAAGCTCTGATGCTCGGTAGTTGTGCCAAGGTTTCTGCACTTCTGGGCAAGGATATTGCTGTCTGCCTCTCTTATCTTGGAGTTTACCTTGCCGATGTAGCGCTGGAGCATATCATCGGGGCAGTGTGCCTCATTCTTGTTGATCTTTTCAAGGAGAACGATAAGCTCTGCACGGGACATACCGTTGATATTTTCGGTAAGCTTTGTGAAATACTTGACGTGACGGTCATTGATCTCATCGTCAAGACGCTTGATGTACGGGAATGTATATTCGGGAGTAAAGTCACCCTCGAGGATCTTATCCTTTATCTCATTGAGCTTCTTTACATCTTCATTCTTGATATTTTCGGTCAGCTTGTCAAGCTCGGTCTTTTCAAGCTTCTCTCCCCTCTCCCTGCACTTAGCGGCAGATGCCTCATAGAGCTTGGGATCAAGAGAAGGCTTGCGGTTTTCAAGGTCTTCCTCAAACTTTTCAAGAGCTTCACGGTCAAGCTTGTCGATGGAAGCCATCTGCTTATCAAACTCAGCCTTGTCAATAGCTTTGAGACGGCTCTCGATCTGCTCAACATAAGGCTTGCCAGCCTCGGCATATTCGGGAGTTTCGCTGATGGTGAGCTTCATCTTCATAAGCTTATCCTTGGGCGAACCTGCAATGTTGCTGCAAAGGTCTGTAAGCTCCTTCTTGATAAGCTCGGCAGTGCGCTTGTCGATCTGCTCGATATATTTTGCGGTAAGCTCCTTGTCAAAATCGTCGCCTGTAAGGGCTTCTCTGAGCTTGGAAAGTTCCTTTCTTGGAGTATTGGGGATATTCTTGCAGAGACTTTCAAGCTGGGACTTGATGAGGGATATCTCCTGCTTTCTTATCTTTTCCAGATAAGGAGCGGCATTCTCCTTGCGCAGTCCCAGTGCGCTGATATCGGCAGTGAGCTTTTCAAGCTCGGGCTTTTTGAGCTTTTCGATATTCTTGCACATACTGTCAAGCTTGTCGGTCTCGATCTTGTTGAAGCGCTTGTCGATCTCGTCAAAATACTTCTTGGTATATTCGGGATCATACTTTTCGTTTTTGAGCTTTTCGGTGAGCTGTGCAAGCTCAGGCTTCTGCATATTGCCGATGTTCTTGCAGAGACCGTCTGCTTCGGCATTGTAAAGAGCCTTTCTTCTTGCCTTTATGGAATCAAAGTAGCCTGCGGTCATATCGGGAGCATACTTTTCGTCCTTCAGCTTTGCTTCAAGAGCATCGAGCTTTGCAAAGTCCATGGAAGCGATATCCTTGCACATCTGAGCAAGCTCTTCCTTTTTGAGTGCCTTTTCTCTTTCGGCAGTCATGGGCATATACTTCTTGACGATATCCTCGGGATACTTTTCGCTTTCCAGCTGAACGATGATCTCTGCCAGAGCCTTTGCGTCCATCTGAGGAATGGTCTCGCACTTCTTTACAAACTCTGCATTTTCAAGCTCAACGGCTCTCTTCTCAATGTCAGCAGCGTACTTGTCGGTAAGCGCAGCCTTGAATCTGCCCGACTTGATGACTTCTCTCATCTTGTCAAGCTTAGCCTTGTCGGCAGTTGCAATGCCCTCAAATTCCTTGTCGGCAGCCTGCTTTTCAAGAACTTCAAAGCGCTGAGATATCTGCTTTCTGAAAGGTGCTTTAAGCGCATCGCCGCACTTTACTTCATCAAGCTTCTTGGAGATATCCTCCAGAGCCTTCTCTGCAGCGGTCTCGATATCCCTGCATATCTCGCTTATCTGAGTTCTCGCAAAGCCGTCCCTTGCGGAAGCAATCTTTGCAGTGAAGTGCCTCTTGAACATCTTGTCAAACCTATCGGAAGCCAGATCCTTTTCCAGCTTGTCGGCAGCGGCAGCATCGGGAATGGTCTTGAACATATCGGTAAGCTCACGGAGCTGTGCGCTGAGCATACCGTCATTGATCTCGGCAAGGTAAGGAGCTGCCACAACTTCGTCAAAGCCGCCCTCCTTGATCTTCTTCTTGAGAGCAGCCAACTCGTCGTAATTTTTGAGAGAAACGCCTGTGCAGAGAAGCTTCAGCTGATTTTTCTCGCAGTCGTTGAGAGCAAGCTTGATCTTGAGCAGGTACTTGCCTGTGGTCTTCTTGTCAAGCTTCATGTCGTAGATATATGTACGGAGCTTTTTCAGCTCGGCTTCATCAAGAGCGGAAAGGTCTGCGCAAAGGTCAGCCAGCTCCTTTTCATTCTTGACAGCCTTTTCCATTTCTTCCTTAGTGGCAAAAACGGTGCCGTTGTATGTGCGTGACTGCTTCTCGAACTCCTCGCAGTATGCAGCAAGCTCATCGGCAGCGGGAACGTTTTTCAGCTTATACTTGGCAGCCGCATTTTTAAGGTCCTCCAGAATAACGGAAGCCTTTGCACCGCCGCAGCAAAGCTTGCCGTCAGCAGAGCGGCAGTCAGCGGGAACATATGCCTTTGCCAGATACTCGCCCAGCTCGGCAGCCGAAAGTGCTGAGGAGCACCAGTAATCGGAAATAGTCTCGATATTCTCAGCATCGGCAGGAGACGCTGCTCTTGCCAGATTGAACACGCTTGCAAATGCGGGTCGGATCTTCAGCAACTCGGATACCTGAGCCTTTACACCCTCGGGAGAGCCAAGCTCTGCAGCCCTGAGCAGCTTTTCAGCCTTTTCGGCATCAGGCTCGGTATATTTGAAGCCATAGCCGTTCTTTTCGGAAACAAGCTTTCTGAGAGCCTTGCCCATATCCTCGGTGGTCTCGCAGGAAGCAAAGTCCTTTTCCTCAGTCTTTACGCCGCACTTTTCCGACTCAGCCATAAAAAATGCCGCCATGTATTTTTTCATGTCAAAGTCAATGCCGCCGCTCTTGAATGCGGAAACATTGGGTTCCATGCTCTTTTCAAATTCATCGGCAAGCTTTATGCCCTTGTCAAGCTCCATGCACCTTGACTCGTTGGTGTCCATGGTTATCTTGCCGTCAAACAGGTCAAACTGAGGCTCGCCCACATACTCTGTTCCCACATAAGAGGAAAGAGCGTCCTTTAAATGAGCGTCAAGTCTGTCCTTTATCTCCTTATCGCCAAGAACGGCAGGCTCTTCAAGAGTGCCCTTCTTGTAAAGAAAATGGTTGGTAAACTTCTTGAACGGCTGAACAACGTTTGTCAGCGGGGTAACGGGGGCATAGTTCTTGCCCTCTTTTCTCATATGCTCCTCGCTGATAATAAGAGTATCATGCTTGCCGTCTATCATCCAGTCATAAGCCATGAATGTCTCTTTAAAAAGCAGGTTTGAGATATAGACAGTTCCATTCTCGGCAGCTATCTTTCTTGCCTCTGCTATCTTGAAGGGAAGATATTCCTTTCCGTCAGCGGACATAAGCAGCATATCGGCCATGCGGCAGATATCCATACTGTTGCTTTTAGCCTCCTCAGGGGAACAGGGCGTATAGATCACACCATCGAGCAGAGGGTGGCAGAAAAGCCTTCCGCTGCTGAAAAAGCTGTCACTGAACGCACTCTTGAATTCCTCACAGGACTCTTTAAAGCGATTGTAATTGATTGTTTCCACAGCAATGATTCCTCCCTTTGTATTTTGCCAAAAAAGTACGCGCATACAGGCATACTTTTCCTATAATTGTAATCATTATACCAAAAAACAAACCGTCTGTCAACGAATTATTAGAGTATTTTATACAAAAATATTTCCGTTTGCTTTTGGTACTTTTGCATAACTTAACAAGTCGTCATAAAAACAATGTTCATAAAAAATGCGCTTCCCACACGCAGGGAAGCGCATTTTTCACTCTTTTTTCGTGCCTGCCTCACAGGCAGCAAGCAGCATATCGTAAACAGGTATCACTTGCCTGATATCTGCCGCTATCTTATCGGAAAGGCGGTCGCTGAACAGCATATACCAGTCGGTGCTGAGAGCTGTCAGACCTATATTCTTCCGATTGAGCCACAGGCATTTTTCCTCGCTCTGGTCGGGGAAATGATTTCGCTTATACACATCTCCGTAAAGCTCAAAAACGCTTTGGGAAGAAAAAGCGTCAGCAGCAGCGATATAAAGCGGACTGTCCCCTTTTATCATCTCACGCATTGCATCCATGGTCTCACGGGCAGGCTCGTAAAATCCGCAGCCGTACTCAAAGCCGTTTGCCGAGATATCAAAATAAAAGCATGGCAGGGAGTAATAAAGCTCCCTTGTACGGCCGAAAGTACACCACATATTCTCCCTGAAAACCGACTTTCCCCGTGAATATCTTGCGTCACGGTATATCCTTGAAATGCGCACGCTGTTGATGAGCGGGTCTATTTTCTGCATTTCGGGCAGCAGCTTTTCGGTGAACTCCCTGAACGGCTCCGCAACAAATCTGCGGTAGTCGTCCTTATGCTCGTTGAACCATAACTTACTGTCATTCAGGCGGTTCATGGTGAGAAAATCTATGGTCTGAGGTGAAAATGGCATATCATATCCTCCGTTTTCCGTTAGTATATATTCATATGATATCCCTTTGATGTGAAAAAATCAAGAACATTTCTGAAAACAGTATCAGTCAAGCTTCTCCATAAACTCGTCAACATACTTTATATAATCGCCCACACGCATCAGGGTAGCTGCATGACCTCCGCTTACATGGCCGATCATAGGTGAGGGCATCATTTCCATAAGGTCATTCTGCATATCACGGTCAAAGAAGCCATCGTCCTCTGGGAGTACCAGCAGCACTCTTCCGTCAAGGTATGCGAATTTATCCGCTGTGCAGGGCTGCCGGTTTATAACATCAGCCACAAGGCGGGTCATATGAACGTCAAACTCAGATGTATAGCCGCTGTAGATATCGTTGAACATATCACGCATATAATAAGCCTCTTCCGCAGATGCCCCCTCAATATGCCCCATGCTCTGCTTCATTTCAAAAGATCTTACAATGCTGTAAGGAACGGTTTCCATAGCCTTGAGGACAATGGGAGCAGCGTTCTTGTACTTGCTTCTCAGTGCACCGACAGTTCTTTCGGAAAGCGCCGCTGTGGAGAACAGGCACATTGCCTCTGTCCTTTCGGGAAACTCGGACGCAAGGAGCTGAGCCATGTACCCGCCGAATGAAGCTCCCATCCAAACCGCCTTATCCACATCAAGATAATCCAGCAGGTCGATTATCGCCTCGCACAATGACTTCATATCCATGCACTCAAAGGGATAGTCAAAGGTGATGAACCTGTATCTGTCCTCCAGAGCGCTTACATACGGATACACCGCCTCGGAGGTGCCAAGTCCGCCTACAAGAAAAACAATGGTCTTGTCCCCTTTTCCGCAGTCCATATATTTGAAATTGCAGCCCTTTACAACTGCCTCCTCATAGTGATGGCTGTCGAAAAAGCGCTTCTTGCCACGTCTGTAGGACAATGACTCAGGCAGAGCCTTTTCCTCATCAAAGGGCAGTCCGCAGCAGCGCTTTATATCCTGTGCCCACTGCTCGGGATAGCTCATTAAAAGCTGCTCATGGCTGTAGTCCCTCGCCACGATATCGGCATCGGGAAAATGCTTGTTGTATCGGTCAAAATACTTCTCACCCATTTTCAGAGCGTAGAAGATATGAACAGTCGTGCCCACCACACGGATATTGTCTTTAAGGGGAGTTACCAGATCGGAGTAGAACTGGTTGTAAATGCTCTTTTCCGATGCAAAGCTTATGCTTGCGAACAGCTTCTCGAAGGTCTTGATATTCTTTTCAGCCTCTTTGGGATCCTCTGCCTTTTTGAGCATCATATTTGTCATCCACTCGGGCAGCTTGCCGTCATGGGCAGCCTTACCGAGCACAGGCTTGACTATGGCTGACTGGATACGTGCGCCCACTATACCTGCCTGGTCAAGATCGGAAGAGCCTATAAAGCCGTGATCGATATGTATTTTTTCACGTCCGATAAGCAGCCCCACAAAGCTTCCGCCCAGCGAGCAGCCGTAAGCGGCAAATATACGTCCGCCGAATTTTGCTTTGATATAGCTTTCTATCTTTTCAGTTTCCCCGGTCATTGTGGGGAAAATTGCATCAGGCTCATTTTCGTCAAAGCCGTCGTATGAAATGCAAACTACCTGAAAAGTATCTTTCAGCAAAGGTATCACAGCCGAAAATGTTTTCCAGTGGCAGCAGGTTCCGGGAAGCAGCATTATAACAGGTTTATCTTCATTGCCAAAGCGATAGAATTTCATATGTATATCCTCCTTTGGTTAGCTTACACTAATACCTGTATTCTATTATACACTTTTTCACGCAAAATGCAACAGGAAGAAACAAAAAATCCCGCAGCCCTTTCGGGTCACGGGATAAGTTTTATATGCAATATCAGTTCTGGTCAAAAAGCTTCTTGGGGTCGTATCTCTTATAAGCATCCTGATTTTTTACAACGTTCTGAGCCTCGGTCCACTGAGTGATGAGAGCGTCAAAATCCTCGGACTTCATCTCGTAAAGGAGTGAATCCTTTGCACTGAGGAAGTACTCGTCAGTTTCGAGAACGTCCATCTTGAGGACAATGTAATATGTTTCGCTGTCAGAGGATTCGATGATCTGGATATCACCCTTCTGCATCTCGTCAAACACCTTGGAAACAACTGCGGAATCGGGAGTTGTGCCGCTCTTTTCAATAACGGTCTTGTTGGAAGAGATCTGCTCGCCTGAATCGGTAGTCTCCTCTGCGGAAGCATCGGCGGAAGTTTCTGTTGTCTCGGCAGCTTCCTCTGTTGTGATGTCGGCTTCGGCTGTTTCCTCTGCGGTATCAGCGGTCTCATCAGCTTCGGCAGTGTCCTCAGTGGGAGCTTCTGTTGCATCTTCTGCGGTCTCGGCAGAATCGGTGATCTCGTCGGCATTATCCTCCGGAGCAGCCTCTGCATCGGAAGGAGTTACCTCAGCGGTAGAAGTCTCGGTCTCTGCTTCGTCAGTGGCTGCATTGGCAGCTTCTTCTGCGGCAGCAGCCTCGGCTTCTGCCTTGAGGTTGTCATAATATGCGGTATATTCAGCATTAAGGGCATCGAAATCCTCGCCATTCTTGTAGCGCTCAACATAGCTCTCAGCCATAGACATGATCTCAGCCTTGCCGTCGGACTTGAGCAGATTGCCCGAACCGTCCTTCAGCTCCATAGCAATGTAGTTTATCATTGCATAGTTTTCATCAAGATATGTCTTTATCTCGTCATCGGAAACAGCATATTCGCCGCCCTCGGAGTAGATGGTCTTGAACACCTTGTCCCTCTTCTGAGAATTGAGATAAAGGGAGGTAAAGGACTTTTCGCTGATACCCATTTTGGTGTAATACTCGCCTGCATAGTCCCAGGTCTGGTCGCAGTAAACCTTTGCAGCGTCCTTTTCATCGGCTGTAATGGTAAGACCCAGCTCGGTGAACTTTGCTTCGATAGCCGCATATTCCTGCATGGACTTGGTAGCCTCGTCATATATCCATGTCTTAGCATCCTTGCCGTCGATCTGAGAGCTGAAAACGGCAGCGGTAGTTGTTGTGCCGTCAGCGGAAGCTACTGCATCGCTTGATGCGGAATTTTCCTCATTGAGCTTGGACTGTGCGCTGTAGTAAGCGGACTGGAGATAATAGATGAAGATACCCGCAGGGATATCGCTGCCGTCAATGGTAGCGCCCCATGTGGTATTTTCGCCGCAGGCTGTCATAGAGGACATAACAGCGGCAGCCGCAGCAACTGCGGTAATTTTCTTTATATTAAATCTTGCCATTTGAACTAACCTATCCTTTCGTTGACTTTGAGGGATATTGCTCCGAATATCGGGCAAATTTCCACAGGATAATTACATTTAATTATACCACACCGCCGGATAAATGTCTATAGATTTTAAAAAATTTAAATCAGACACGCAATTATTCCGTTATTTTACTCAAAGTCAGCACCATAATAAGCTTGATTTTTATTATTTTCGACAATATATTACGCCTTTTTATTGCAGATGAGCCAGCCAAAGGCACAGCCGCACACTCCTCCGATGATATGTGCCATCTGGGAGATGTTATCGTGAGCAAACAGACCGTTCAGCACTTCCGTACCCAGATAAAGCACAGCCACGCAGATAAGTGTGAGAGGTATCTCGCCGCTGCCGCTGTTGGCAAAGGAACTGAGAAGTATCATCATAAACGCAATTCCGCTTGCCCCCAGAAGAGCCATCCCGGGGAAGAAGATAACGTTGATAAGTCCCGTAATGAACGCTGTGAAGATTATCATTATCAGCAGGCGCTTTCCGCCGTATTTTTCTTCCAGCATAGGTCCTACCAGCAGTATTACGGTGAAATTGCCCATAAAGTGGGACATATCCGAATGGCCCAGCACATGGGTGAACATTCGCAGATAAAAAAGCGGGTCGGTCAGCGGAGCACGGTAAACCGAAAAGAACCTCACAGCGGCGCTCTGACCGATAAACTGAATAAGCAGAGTTGCCCCCAGCGCCAGCAGTGCAAATGTAAGTGTTACGGGAGAATTGTATGTTATCTTAGGAAATTTCATTGCCTATCCCCTTTCGGTTGTAAAAAAAGAGCCGCTTTCACAGAAACTGCAAAAGCGACTCTTCAAAATCGCAGAAATTATTCAGCAGCGTAAACGCTAACCTTCTTGCGGTCCTTGCCAACGCGCTCGAACTTTACCTTGCCGTCAACAACAGCGAAGATAGTATCGTCAGAACCGATCTGAACGCCTGCGCCGGGATGAATATGAGTACCTCTCTGGCGAACGATGATGTTGCCTGCGGTTACGAACTGACCGTCAGCTCTCTTAACTCCAAGTCTCTTGGATTCGCTGTCACGACCGTTCTTAGTGGAACCCATACCTTTTTTATGTGCAAAAAACTGCATGGAAATTCTAATCATGATTGGTAGCCTCCCTTTCAATAATAATCCTGATACAGCCGGGAAACTCCTCGGATATCAGACCGAGATGAGCGTAAAACGACTCAAGCAGTCTGCGGGAATTCTCGCTGCCGCTTTTCAATTTCAGAGCAAGCTTATTTTCAAGCACTGATACCTCCGCTTCATCGTTAAAGAAGTCGGTAACGGTATTGCACACAAGCTCTGCCGCCGAGGAAACAGATGCGCACACAACGTCGCTCCCACTTTCGCCCCAGCCTGCATGACCTGATAGTGAAAAGCCCGATAAACCGCCGTTTTTCTTATAAAAAACAGCCTTTATCATGCCTTGATAGCGTCGATTCTTACCTTAGTGTAAGGCTGTCTGTGACCCTGCTTCTTGTGAGTGGATCCTTCCTTAGCCTTGTAGGTGAAAACAGTTATCTTCTTGGACTTACCATTCTTGATAACCTTAGCCTCTACGGATGCACCTGCAACGTAGGGAGCGCCAACTGTAAGAGCGCTGTCGTTGTTTACAGCAATTACCTTGTCAAAAGTAACTGTGTCATCAGCGTTAACTGCGAGCTTCTCAACGAAGATCTCGTCGCCTTCCTTGACCTGATACTGCTTTCCGCCTGTTTCGATAATAGCGTACATTTTACGGCACCTGCCTTTTCCTATAAAAACTCGCTGCACCAGGCGAGCTGCCAATGGGCACACTGCTTCCATAGCCTGTTACATGCGGCAAGAAAAATTATACCACGCCGAATTTGTTTTGTCAAGGGCTTTTTTGCACTTTTTTTATTTTTTTGCGGGATTTTTCATTCCGCTGCCCACTGTCAATCAAACCAAGTTATACTAATCTTTAATCGTTCTATAGACAAAGCCGACAGATGAAATAAGACCAGTCTAGGAAAGCGACTGCAGGCGGGCTTGTCGCCCGGCAAGGGAGCTTGACGAAGAATGGGCTTATTTCAGCCGAGAATTTGTCTATAGGTTGATTGAGGATTAGTATTATATTATACATTATAATTGTACCCATGTCAACAAAGCCATTGCGCCGCAAATTTATTTCTCATAACATATTGCATTATTTACGTGACTGTGTTATCATAATTTTGTATAAAAATTTTTCTGTTCAAAAAACTTATAAAGGTTGGTCGTAAAAATGAAGCCGTTATTCTCAGCTCTCCTTGAAACGATAGTGCTCGTTGTATCTATCCTGCTGGTCATGCTCTGCGCAAAGCTCCTTAAATTTGACAGCAGCTTTGACAACTACAGTGAAAAATACCCCGACAGCATCATCACCGTGGGAAATGCCATGGACTATTTCCCTGAGGGAACTGATCCCACTCCCGAGGAAGCCTCAGTGCTGCTGGGCAAGGAATGGTTCGGCGAGGACAGCGGCAAGGAAGTCCCCATACCTGTCGCAAAGATATTCTGCATTCAGGTAAGCGAAAACACCGCAAAGGTGCTGGAGCTGTACTCTTTTATAGTATTTATCGAAAGCATCTTGTGCCTCATATTCGGCATAACTCTCCCCTGCTCGCTGTACAGGCACATTGACCCTGCAAAATCCATCAACGATTTCTTCATAAACGAAAACTATGTTTATACGGACAAATACGGCACCACCTACGGCCATGTGGGTGAGACCCGTGCGGGCATCGTAAAGATATTGTTACTGCTGCTGATGGTGGCTGTTGCAAATATCTGGTGCACTTTCATTCCCCTGTTTATCATAATAAACTTCATTGTGGGAATCATCATGCTGATATGCAGGCTGGCAGGCATCAGCGCAAAGGACACTGCCGAAAAGGCGAAGATAAAAGAAGCAGAGGGTCAGGCAGGCTCGGAAACATATCGTATCATCGTCGATAACGGTCTTTTTCTGGTAACAGGCGACAAGCACCCCAAACGTGGACTTTATTTCAGAGGTTACTGGAACGCTGTTGTGGCAAGGCGCATAATGGAGCTTGATGAGCGTGTATTTGCTTTCCGTGAGGACGATGTGGAGGACACTATTAAATATGGTGACGAACATCTTCACAAGAACTATGAGATGAACCGCACAATGAACTCCATAAAGCTTATGTTCAACTCATCGGCAAAGAAAAAATCGGAGAGATTAAAGAACGAGATCATTAGTCAGGATTACACCTTTACCCGTGTGCTTCGTGGTTCAAGGCTGTACGAGTACGTTATAATGTCCAAACGCAGTGCAAAATATTTGCTTATCCGTGTGCCTTCCAACTGCTCACTTATGCGTGCTGTAATGAAATGCGACGCAAAGGGCGATGTTTTCGAGGTGCTCGAATGGAATAAGTGGGACCGCCTGTGCGACAGCGACAAGCTGGCTGTCCTCAGCGATCACACCGGCTGGATGGAACCTCCCAAGGGCGAGGAAAAGCCCGGAGACAAAGTTCAGGCGACCTGACATCATAAGAACCCGTCTTCACAAGCATATGCGCACGTCTTTTCGGCAAATTTTGCCGCAGACTGCGTTAAAAATCCTTGCCGGGCGAAAGCCCGCCTGCGGATTTTTGCCTACTCTGCAACAAAATTATGCTCGAAAATCCGCACACATTTCTTATGAAGACAGGTTCTAACATTTCAAAAGCTCAGCTGACTTATACTTTTAGCTGAGCTTTTTTCATATCCGCATAATTTTTCTTTGCTTGACAAAAATATATGTATATAGTATAATATAACAGCGTGAAAAATGTGATTTTCCACAACAATTTATATTAAACCTATTCAAACAGTAGATATTGCATCTGCACCGAATAGACAGAAAAGAGGAAAAATATGCTGGAGCTTCAAAATATCCACTGGCAGCTTCCCGACGGCGGCGAAATATTAAAAGGCATTAGCCTTTCTATCCCCGACGGTCAGCTGACTGTTGTAACAGGTCCCAACGGAGGCGGAAAGACATCGCTGGCAAAGGTCATCGCAGGTCTGTACGCTCCCTCTGAGGGCAAAATACTTCTCAACGGTGAGGACATCACCGAACTCAGCATCACCGACCGTGCCAAAAAGGGCATCGCATACGCATTTCAGCAGCCTGTCCGCTTCAAGGGTCTTACGGTTCTTGACCTGCTGGAGCTTTCCGCCGAGGAAAAGCTTCCAAGGGACAAGGTATGTTCCCTGCTGGGCGAGGTAGGTCTTTGCTCAAAGGAATATATCAACAGAGAGGCTGACTCCAGCCTTTCGGGCGGCGAGAGCAAGCGCATAGAGATAGCCACCGTTCTTGCAAGAAAGAACGCTTCCATGCTGGTTTTTGATGAGCCTGAGGCAGGCATCGACCTGTGGAGCTTCTCCAATCTTATCGAGGCTTTCGAGCGCCTTAAAGCAGAGGGCAGCCGCTCGCTGCTGGTCATCTCCCACCAGGAAAGGATCATGGAAATTGCGGACAACATCGTTGTCATTGCAGGCGGAAAGGTTCGCACCTACGGCAAAAAGGACGATGTCCTGCCCACTCTGCTTGCAGATGAAAAGACAGAACGCTGTCCCATGGACAAGGCTAAAAGGGAGGTCAGAGCATGAACGATATAACCGAAAAGCTTCTGGAGATCGTCTCCGACTGGGACGGCAAATTCAAGGGCGCATACAATATCCGTGAGAACAGCGGCTGTGCAGGCCGTCAGTCCTCGGAAAATATCAGAATAGAATCAAAGACCGATAACCCAGGGATCAACATTTTTATCAGCTCCAAGGCACAGCAGGAGACTGTTTATATCCCTGCCTGTGTAACTCACGGAGGAGTTGATGATCTGGTATATAACGACTTTTTTGTTGAAGAGGGCGCAGATGTCATTATTGTGGCAGGCTGCGGCGTTCATTCCGATGATGAAGAGGAAGCCCGCCACAACGGTATCCACCGTTTCTTTGTTGGCAAGAACGCAAAGGTGCTTTACAAGGAAAAGCACATAGGCACAGGAAAGGGCGCAGGCGCTAAGCGCATTGACCCCGTTACCGATGCAACTCTTGACGAAAATGCTTATATGGAGATGGACACCTCTCAGCTGGGCGGCGTTACAAGCACATCACGAACCACCAACGCAAAGCTCGGTGCTGGCGCAAAGCTTGTAATAAGAGAAAGGCTTCTCACCGACGGCGACGAAAGGGCAAAGTCCGTATTCAACGTTTCACTTGACGGTGACGGAAGTGCGGCTGACCTTGTTTCCCGCTCCGTTGCAAGGGGAAATTCCTATCAGGAATATATCTCGGTCATCGAGGGCAACTGCCGCTGCACAGGTCACTCCGAATGTGACGCTATCCTTGCGGAAAACGGCCGTGTAAACGCATCTCCCGCACTGAACGCTGCCTGCATAGACGCTTCGCTTATCCATGAGGCGGCTATCGGAAAAATCGCAGGCGAGCAGATAATCAAGCTCTGCACACTTGGTCTTACAGAAGAGGAAGCTGAAAGAAAGATCATCGAAGGCTTCCTGAAATAATAGGAGGAGTTTTGTAAAATGAACACATTTGCAAAAAGAGCCGCTGCTGCAGCAATGTCAATGGTCATGCTCTTTTCGTTCTCGTCCTGCGGCAAGGCAGATGAAGCGGCACCCGAAGAGACTGCTTCCGCCCGTGTCACTGTTGACGGAACAAAGTTCATGGTGGACGGCAAGGAGCTGTGGATAAACGGCTGCAACACACCATGGCACAACTGGAACGACTTCACGGGAAACATGGACGCAGAATTCTGGGACGGAGCCTTTGCTCAGCTTGCGGAGGATAACATCAACTGCACAAGAATATGGATAAACTGTGCAGGCGAGAGCATTATCCGCCTTAAGACCACAGGCGAGATAAAGGAAATAAGGGAAGGCCACTGGACTGACCTTGACAAGCTTTTTGAAATGGCTGAAAAGCACGGCGTTTACGTTATGGCTACCCTCACCTCCTTCGACCACTTCAAAGAGCCGAACGCAGGCTATGACAAGTGGAGAAACCTTGTTTCATCAAAGGAGCTTACCGACGCATATGCAGATACATATGTTGCCGAGTTCTGCAAGAGATACGGCTCCAACGAGTATCTTTTCGCCATTGACCTTATGAACGAGCCTGACTGGGTGCATGAGAACGCAGAGTGTGGTCAGCTTGACTGGAACGGCCTTTCATACTTCTTCGGAAAGTGCGCCGCAACTATCCACGAAAACTCCGATACTCTTGTAACTGTCGGCTTCGGCATGGTAAGATACAACTCCGACAAGTACGAGGGCAACATCGTTTCCGACGAGCACCTTAAAGAAGTTACAGGCAATGACAAGGCTTATGTGGACTTCTACAGCCCCCATTTCTATATGTGGGAAAAGCCCTACTTCGGCTTCCCCTACTCAGGCTCACCCACAGACTTCGGTCTTGACGGCACAAAGCCCACACTCCTTGGAGAAGCTTCCAACGATGATGAAAAGGAAAGCAAGATGACACTTACCGAGGAATACAAGGCAGCATATGACAACGGCTGGAACGGTGTTATGGTATGGATGGATCCCGTTGAAGAGGATTACAGCTGGTACCGCTACGATCTGACCCGGACCGCTACCAACGCAATGTATGATTACATTCCCGACAAAATCTATCCCATTGGCAAAAAAGCAGCAGCCGAGACCGCTGCCGAATAATCCGTAAAATAAGTCAGCCCCCGTCCGCATATGCAGGCGAGGGCTGTTATTATTTATTGTGGTCGATAGAGCTGTGAAGCTTTGCAAAAAGTTCGTTGTACTTTATAACAGGCTCCTCGCATTTTGTTACGGAAACGTGCAGGTCAAGGGGTATCATACGCCCCTCAAAATCAAATCCGATGCCGTTTTTGTCCGATATTTTCTTTGCAATGCTTTCGGCATAAGCCGTGTCCGCCGAATCGGTAAGAAGCACGAATTCGTCTCCGCCTATGCGGAAAACCAAGTCATTCTCCCCTGCCGCTTCGGAAATGCGCTTCATGGACTCGATTATGGCAAGGTCGCCTGCTTTTCGTGAAATGTCGTTTATGGGGATAAGCCCCTTGATATCGCAGCACACAAAGCAGCAGCTGCGGCGCTGGGTAAAAAGGTCGTAAAGCTCGCTGATATCTACATTCTTTTTCATAGAAAACTCTCCTTCCAAGGGCGTGGAGGACAGTCTGGGGTACAGCCCCGAAAATCGGTATTTTGTGCTGTATTCCGATGGATTGCAGTTCCACACCCGTCTGAACGCTCTGGTAAACGCCTCGTTGGAGTTATATCCCAGTGACAGTGCAAGCTCCAGTATATTTGCGCTGCCCGCCTGAAGCTCCTTTGCGGCGATGACCATTTTTCTCCGCACGATATAATCATGCACAGATATGTTGTTGACGTTTCGGAAAAGCTTTTCCAGAGAGGACTTTGAGCAATAGCAGCCTGCGGCGATATCTTCCGTCCTGAGACTTTCGGACATATGCTCTTCCATATACGAAAGCGCATGTGCCAGCAGCTGCAAATTGTTCATATGTTCATTTCCTTTCTGTCTGTGATCACATCTTAATTATAATCTATAAAAAGAATGTCTGCTTGATTTTTTGAGTAATTATATCATTCCTCTTCTTTCATAGCCTCTTCAAGCCAGCCCAGCTGACGCTCGGTTATCTCTCTGCCGAAGCAGTCACGCAGATATTTTTCCGCCAGTTCCGCTTCCGAAACGGACATTTCGGAAATTCGGCTGTCGCTGTCATCTGCCGATGCGGATACCTTTCTTGCACATTCCAGACGGAGCATACGTGGGAATCTGTCACGGATATTCTCGTAAAGTCCTGCTGACGATGAACGGTCGGTAAGGATAACCCTCACATATGCGTCCTCGGGAACTTCCGCCGCCATTACTTCGTCATAGCTGCCCTTTACGGTAATGAGAGAGAGCGAGCTTGGAGCGGCAAGCTCTGAAATGCCGACCTCCGTATCAAAAACAGTATATGTCTTTGCCTGTCCTGCCTCGGAAAAGCTGTATGGAATGGGAGTTCCGCTGTAGCGCACTGCCGTGTTTTCATCAGCTGAGCATTTTATTGTCTGGGCACGGTGAAGATGCCCCAGAGCTATATAATCAAAACCCGCAAACACATCTGCCGACACCATCTGCGCTCCTCCTGCGGATATCTCCGCACCCTTGGAAGCCCTTTCGCTGTCGGATATTGCCGCTCCCGTAACAAAGCAGTGGGCGACGATGATGTGCTTTTTTGATTTGTCCCATGAGCTTTTTATATCGTCGGTCATGGCAAGAAAAGCGTCGGTGCAGGTCTTTATCTCCCTGTCGGAAAAAAGCTCACGCACCTCGGCAATGTTGAACCACGGTATGCAGTAGATATCCGCATCGCCTACGGAGATCGGCTTCATATAGTCACGAAAGCTGCCACGGATATACAGCCCGCAGTTTTCCAGCAATCCCGAATTTACCGACAGCCTTGGAGCGGAATCATGGTTTCCCGCAATGATTATCACGGGGATATCCCTGCCGCCCGAAAAAAGCTTTTCGCACAGCCTGTCCCAGCATTTTACCGCTTCACCCGCAACAACGGCGCTGTCATACACATCGCCCGCAATGATTACGCAGTCCGCACCGCATTCAACGGCGGCAGCGCAAAGGCTCTCCCCTATCTTATCCTGATATGGGAGCATATCCTCGCCGAACAGCGAAATGCCGATATGCAGGTCGGAGGTGTGGAGTATCTTCATTATGACCGTTCCTTTCAGTTTTATCTTCTGCAATGCTCGTCCGCAGGCTAGGTAATGCTGCCGACTGCGGTAAATTCGCACCTGTCAGCTGTCAGTATAAATCACCTTTTCTGTAATGTTTATTTGTCTGCATTTGGGTCAAGAGGGGTAACGTAAAGAGTCCTGTTGCCTGTGAATATGACCATTCCGGGCTTTGCTCCCGCAGGCTTTTTTACCTGCTTTGCAGGAACATAATCAACGGGCACCTGAGCCGAATTTCTTGCGCTGCTGTAGGCGGCGGCAATTCGTGCGGCGTAGTATATGGTCTCATCGGGGACCTGCTCGCCCCTTGCTCTGATTATAACGTGAGAGCCTGTAATATCCTTGGTGTGGAGCCAGATATCAGTTTTCTCAGCAGTTTTAAGAGTAAGAACATCGTTCTGCTTGTTGTTTCGTCCCACAAGTATCTCATAGCCGTCGGGAGAGGAAAATGATATGGGAGGAGCCGCCTTGGGGGGCTTCTGCTTGCCTCTCTGCATACGGATATAACCCTGCTCCGCAAGCTCGGCTCTCAGCTCGTTAACATCATTTTCCGTGGAAGCACGGGAAAGTGCATCGGACACGCTTTCGATGTATTTCAGCTCGCTTTCGCCCTGAGCTATCTGTACTTTCAGCCGCTTTTCCGCCGTATCTGCCTTGCGGTAGCCGCCGTAATACTTCTGCATATTCTGGGAGGGAGTAAGCGATGGGTCAAGCTCCACGGTAATCTCTCCGGCGTTTTCATCGTAGAAATTCACGCAAGTGAAGTCCTTCATTCCCTTTTTGAGCTGATAAAGATTTGCGGAAATAAGGTCGCCCTTGAGCTTCAAAATATCCCTTTCCTCGGATATTTTCAGCTCCTGCCGCTGATTTTCCGTTCTTCTGCGTATCCTGTCGGCAGTGTTGGAAAGCAGGCGGTAAAGGTCGCCGTACCTCTGCTTCATGCGGGCTGTGCTGTCACGGTCGTGATAGAATTTATCCAGCGTTTCCCCTGCGGTCTCGCAGTAGGAGGCTTTCATCAGTCCGCCGTACTGGGTGATGTCAATAAAGCAGAAATCTTTAAGATTGCCGTCATTATCGGTAAGAATGGTGTATTTTCTCCTGCCGCTGAGATAATCGTCACGGGTGGACATTATTTCGGCGATAAGCTTTGTAAGGGTATCGCTGTCCAGCTCGTCGGTAGTGATATCGTTGGAGCCGCAGGCACGGAAAAGCCATTCCCTTGCAAGTATGGGGGAAATGCCCTCAAAAATGCCGATAAGGCACTTTGCGGCTGATTTGCCGCTTGCCGCAGCTATCCTCATGCGCATCTCCTCTTCGGGTGCGATAAGGAAGTTGAGCCTGTCCCCACGGGGAGGAGCGGTGTAGGTCATGCCGGGAAGCACAAGTCTTTCACGGCTCATGGCATCATCAACACGCTTTAAGCTGTCGATTATCTTTCCGTTCTCGTTTATAACGATAAGGTTGGAATATTTGCCCATTATTTCCACTGCAAGGGTGATTATGACCACATCGCCCAGCTCGTTTACGGTCTCAAAATCAAGGAAAAGTATTCTTTCCAGACCGTCCTGCCGTATGTCAATGAGCTTGCCGCTGCCAAGGTGCTTTCTCAGCAGCATACAGAACATGGGAGGCACCTTGGGGTTTTCTATCTGCCTGTTTGTAATGTGTATCCTTGCGGAATTTGCACCTGCGCAGATAAGCACCCTGCTGCTTCCCGTTCTCGTTCTTATTGCAATAACAGCCTCCTCCTTGGAGGGCTGATAGACCTTTTCTATTCTTCCGCCCACAAGAGGCTGAAGCTCCTGCTTTACCGCCAGGAGAAACGCTCCGTCAAGAGCCATTTATATCAGTTCCTTTCCTATCGTCAAGTGTGCTTTTCATTCTCATATTATGCCGCCTGTCATGTCATAAACTTATTTTCTTTTATAAATAAGCACCTCGAATGATGCTTCCGTTTCAAGAGACTCAAGGGCTTCAAGCCGCCTGTGGCCCTCTTCGCCTGTTTTGTAGTAATAAGGGGTCATGGAAAACAGGCTTTGTATATCCTTTGGATTATCAATGAAAATGCTCCGTGATATTTTCCTGCTTTCAAGGAAGTCAAAGCCCTCCACCTCATAATCGGCAGTCTGATTTTTATAGGGCTTATCATACACCGCAGCTTTAAGGCTCATAAGATGATCCTCCGCAGGGATAGCCATTATAAGATATCCCCTGCTTTTTATCACACGGCAGAATTCTTCCCGACAGAACGGTGCAAACATAGTCACTGCCATATCCACAGAGCCGTCCGCCAGCGGAAGATGAAAAATGCTTGCCGCCGCCACCTCGCACTGAGGCTGACCCTTCAGCCGCCTTGCCGCATGGGCGCAGGCAAATTTTGAGATATCAATGCCCAGCAGCTTAAAGCCGTATTTATTCCCGCTTATTGCCTTAAATATCTCTTCCGTATAATAGCCCTCGCCGCAGCCTGCATCAAGAAGAACGCCGCCGTGGAAATGCACACACACGGCATCGCACACGGCCTGCGCAAGATGGGAATAATAGCCCTTTGACAGAAATTCCGTCCTGGCGTTCACCATCATCTTGTTGTCTCCCGGGAGCTTTGCGTTCATCTGACCCGAAAGCAGCAGATTAACATATCCCTTGGAGGAGATATCAAAGCTGTGGCGGTTTTCGCACACATAGCTTTTTTCTTTTATTTCAAGGCTTTTGCCGCACACAGGGCAGATAAAACCGTTCATATCAATGTCCTTTCGCTTACAAGCAGTAATTTGCGGGGTCAACACAGCTCTTTGCTTCAATAATATCTATCTCCGGGAACCTTTTTGAAAGGATATTTTTCATAAGTCCGCAGAAGATACGCTCGGTGTGGAAATGACCGCAGTCAATGACAGTAAAGTCCATATTAACAGCGTCGATAAAGCCGTCGTGCTTGAAATCCCCCGAAAGAAGAGCGTCCGCTCCCTTTTGTGCAGCAAGATGTATAAAGCTGTTGCCGGCTCCCGAGCTTATGGCAATGTGCTTTATGATGCGTCCGTTTGTAAATCTTACGCAGGTACAGCCAAGTGCCTCTTTTGCCCTTTCAGCCGCTTCCTTTGGTGTAAGGGGCGTTTTAAGCTCATATATCCTGCCTATGGAAAGTCCGTTTCCCATATCGTCCAAAGACATAGAATCCTCAGACAGTCCGAGAGGTGCGGAAAGGATATCATAAAGCCCCTTGTTCATTCCCAGAGGCGACATATCAAAAGGGGTATGGGTGCAAATTGCTGAAACTCCACCTGACAGCAGCCTGCCTACGGGAGACGATGCCGTCACCGATTTAAGCGGCGAAAAGATAACAGGGTGATGACTCACTATAAGCTCCGCTCCCGACGCTTTTGCTTCTTCGATAACATCGTTTGTGATATCAAGGGCAGTGATAATTTTTGTAACGCCCTTATCGGGATCACCTGCCAGCATACCGCAGTTATCCCAGCTTTCCTTTGTGTCAAAGGGGATAAGCTCGTTTATGGCGCTGTAAATATCGGCAACTGTTGTCATATTCCTTTTTCCTTTCGTATTTTCTCCATGGTCATATCTATTTTTTCGGCTTCCGCAGGGCGGCTGTTCCTCATGCCGTCTGCAGCCTTTTTCATTCGTTCAAGCTGCTTTTCGATGTACTTTCGTCCGTCCTCGTATGATGCGTCGGTGAGACCTGTCTGCTCACGTACATCTGAAATCTCATATGTCACACCAGTATATAGGCACTTCATTACGGAATAGGCAAATTCGCCGTCCCACACGGCACGTTCCTCCGTCACCTCAAAGCCGTTGTCCGCAAGGTATCTTCTCAGCACGGAAGCCCTTGTCATGGGCTGCAAAATAAAATTTGCCCCGCAGGTGCGTGACCTTTCATCGGCATCAATTATTTTGGAGATAAGCTCGCCGCCCATTCCTGCAATGACGATATCGGTAACGCCGTCAAGAGGGATATTTTTCAGTCCGTCGGACAATATCAGCTGCCCGCCCTCAATGCCCTCGTTCTCAAAGGTAGCCTTTGCGGCAGCAAGTGGCTTCTCGCCGATATCTGCGGCAATGGCTTTTGTGCATTTTCCCGATCTGAGCAGATACGCAGGCAGATAGCCGTGGTCGGTGCCTATATCGCACACAAAGCTGCCCTCTGTCATCTCTGCGCAGACAAGCAGTCGTTTATCAAGTTTCATATGTATTCTTCCTTACAGATATTGTGTATTATGAGCCGTACCCCATTCAGAAAAAGCGGGAAGCGGCAGTGCCGTTTCCCGTTTCCTGCATGATAAGATTTTTTTCCTTATGCCTTCTGTGCAAAATGCTCGTTGAGCTTTTCAACAAGAGCGTTTACATCAGTGCCATGAACTGCGCAGGCATCTGCAATAGACTCGCCTCTGGAAGCGGGACAGCCCAGGCAGTGCATACCGATCTCAAAGAAATAAGGAGCGGTATCCATATCGTGATCGAGAATATCGCCGATAATGGTATCGGGAGTTACTTTAAAGCTCATATTAAACAACCTTTCATTCATTCTGCCCCGAGCCGCAAAGCCCGCAGGCGCATGATTTATATTACATAATCATTATAACCCATTTTTTTAAATTTTGCAAGACTTTTCCTTGAAATATGTGCATAATTGTGATATACTCTATTTAATAAACTGCTATAATGGGAGGAATGTTTCTCAATGAATTTTTCTTACAAGGTAAAACGATTTTTCAGGAACTTCGAGATTGAAAATCTTATGACTTATATTGCCGCTTCCATGGCGATAGTATTTGTGGGAGATATGCTCACGAACGGACTTATGAGCAGCTATCTTTCTTTCAGCCGCTCCGCTATCCTGGAGGGTCAGGTGTGGAGACTGCTCACATTTCTTTTTATCCCTCAGACAAACAGCGTGGTGTGGATAATCTTCTCTGTCTATTTCTACTACATCACGGGCAAGGAAACGGAAATGGCGTGGGGCGCTCACAATCTTACAATGTATTTTCTGACGGGAACGCTGCTGCTTATCGGCGTTGGCTTCATTGCGGGAGCGGCTTCAAGCAGCTATCTGCTGTTCTCACTGTTCCTTGTGTATGCCTATTTATATCCCGAAATGGAATTTCTGATGTTCTTTGTGGTACCCATCAAAGCAAAGTGGCTGGCGCTTATCGACATTGTTTTTATGCTGGTATCCTTCGGTGACGCATTCAAATATTATTTATACGACATGGCAAGCGTAGGTCTGGGCATTCAGCTTTCGGTCCTTGCCGCATTTGTGACCTTTGCTATTTTCTTCGGCAAAAACTATATCGACCGCTTCAGGAACAGACGTACCCACAAGGCTTTCCTTAACAGAAACAATATAAACGTTACAAAGGGAGGCAGAAACGGCGATGATGAATAACACTCCCACTCCCTTGGGTGAGGACTTTTTTCACCGTGACTGCCTTGATGTGGCTCCGGATCTGGTGGGCAAGCTTATTATCAGGAACACCGACGAGGGCGAGATACGCCTGCGCATCACCGAAGCGGAAGCATACCGTGGCGAGGAGGACACCGCCTGTCACGCATCAAAGGGCCGTACTCCCAGAACGGAGCTGCTTTACCGTGAAGCGGGAGTTATATACGTATATCTCTGCTACGGCTGCCACTGGCTGATGAACGTTATCACAGGCGAAAAGGAGCAGCCCCAGGGCGTGCTTTTCCGTGCGTGCCTTGACTATGCAGGCCCCGGAAAGCTCACAAAGGCGCTGAAGATAGACAAGAGCTTCAACGGCGGATCGTTTATCGGCAACCCGAAGATCTGCATTGCAGATGACGGATACCGCCCCGAAATAATCAGGCTAAAACGTGTGGGCATCGACTATGCCACCCCCGAATACAGGGATATTTTATGGAGATTTGCCGACACATCGGCTGTCAAATCAAAGAAATAAATGAAAGGAAGCGGCAGTATGGAAAACAAGGAACTCAGAGAGATACCAGACCTGCTTTATCCCGACGCTGCAAGGCGCAGGGAACTTAACAACCGCAGAATAATGCTTAACGACAAATACCCCTGCACATATATGAACGACCTTATGACGGACAATGTTGCGGGCATAATCAGCCGCAGAAATCCCCAGAACGTGCTGAAGCTTTTCAGGGAGCTTTGCACCGATACCGAAGTCATGAACTACCGTCTTGACGCTCTGGAAGACGTTATGGGCAATCCCAAGCTCTCCCCATCGGTACACAGAATAATCCGCACACTGCTGGACAGTGAGCACAAGAATATTTCCGCTTCCACCCCCGACAGCTTTTCCGCTCTGGGAAGCTGTGTCGAGGCGCTGGACAGCTACATAGACTGCATGGAGGAGCTTCACGCTCTTTACGGCGAGATAGGCTCAAACATTCATTCAGCCGCTTTCAGGGGACTGTTTTATTCACTGGAAGAACGATACGCTTCCAATGACTACAACAGCATGAAAAAGGACATTGCAGAGCTGAAAGAAGCCTTTTCAAAGAAAATACGCTCCGTTAACATCGCCATCAACTTCAATGAGGAAATGAAGCCCATATCCGCAGGGATAACAGGCTGGTCGGACAAGCCCGCAGGCGAAAAGCCCAACGTTTTCGACAGACTTTTCTACAAAAGCAACGCCTTTTCCGAGACCCACATCATGGGCAAGCTGAGGACAAATCAGCCCAATGAGGACGGCTATGTGAACGAGGCCGACAAGGCCCTTTTTGCCGCCATGGAAAAGATAACTGGCGCATATATGAACAGGCTGTCCGCCGCTTTGAAGTCATATGACAGGCTTGCATTTGAGCACGTTTCCATGCTCGAAGACCAGCTGGAGATATACGATGGCATGGCAAGGGTCATCGAAGCCTGCAATGCAAGAGGCATAAAAATGTGCCGTCCCAAGTTTACGGACAAGGCAAGATATGCGGATATCAAAAATCTCTTTGACCCCTGTTTCTACTTCAAGGCGGCTGCCGCCAACACCGAAGCCATGGGCGACGACCTTGTTGTGCGCAACAGCATCACCATGGACGACGAGGGCAGATTTTACATTTTAACAGGCGCAAACAACGGCGGAAAGACCACCTTTGTACGTGGTCTGGGACTGTGCTTCCTGCTTGCTCAGACAGGCTTTTACGTGCCTGCGGAGGAATGTGTCATAAGCACTGCCGACTTTATATTCACTCACTTCCCCAAAGAAGAAGAAACGGGCATAAACGCCAGCCGATTTACCACAGAGATAAAGGATCTGAAAATAATCAGCGACCTTGCGGAAGAAAACAGCCTGCTGCTGATGAACGAGTCTATCCAGAGCACCACACCCAAGGAATGTGCTGAAATAGCCGAAGAACTGGTAAGGATATTCTGCATTATCGGCGTAAGGGGCGTTTTTGCCACACATATCACCGAGCTTGCGGGCAAGTGCGGTGAGATATCCTCCGACCCCGATTGCAGGAGCATTCCCCAGAGCATTGTTGCAGATGTTGACGAGACCAGCGGAAAGCGGCTGTACAGGATAAGAAAGGGTATGCCCCTGAAACAAAGCTATGCGGCTGACATCTTCCGCTCTTTCGGTATAAATGCTGAAAATGTAAGAAAAAGAGTCCGCAGATAAAAGCAATTTTCAATTACCTGTCCGTAAATGCGGACAGGTAATTTGGTATAATAGGATAGAATTATTCGGACAGAAACGAGGTATAATATGCTGACATTTTTTTATGGTGGAACGGGAACAGGCAAATCCTATGCCATGATGGACAAAATAAAGCAGGCCGCCGAGAACGGCAGAAAGGTCTGCGTAATAGTCCCCGACCAGTTCACCTTTGAATATGAGCATATGCTCTACAATCATCTGGGCTGTGCGCTGTTCAACAAAGGCAACACCGAGGTGTGGTCGTTCTCACGCCTTGCTGCGGATATCTTCCGCTGCACAAAGGCTCCCGAGGGCATGGGTGCGGATTCCACCGTAAAAACCGCCGTTATGTACAAGGTGATACGCCTTATATCGGAGCGTGAGGGACTTCTTTTCTTTGACAAGCAGGCAAAAAGGGCTTCCTTTGCAAACACCGCCCTTACCATGCTCAGCGAGCTTATCCACAGCGGCGTTACTCCCGAAGTTCTGGGCGAGATACTTAAAACCGCTCCCGACAATATGCGTGACAAACTCACCGACCTTTTTCTCATCTACTCGGAATATTCATCGGAGCTTGCAGCTCTCGGCATGAGGGATATTCTCCTTGATGCCCGACTTGCTGCCGATATGGCGGAGCAGAACGGCTATTTTAATGATATGTGCCTGTTTATGGACGAGTTCAAAAGCTTCACAGGCGACCAGTACAACATGATACGTGTAATGCTCTCCCAGTGCGCAGAGCTTACTGTCTGCATGACTTCCGACAACATTGGCAAAGGCGGTTTTGGCCCATTTACAGCGGTGAACGAGACCTGTGCAGGACTTTCCTCCATAGCCGCTGAACTTGGCAAAAAGATAAACAAGGTAAAGTTTGATGATAACAAGCGCTACAAATCGGAAGAGCTTTTTGAGCTTTCAAAAAATCTTCTGCGGCTGCCCTCAAAGGCATATAACGGTGACGGCGGAAATATCACCCTTGTGACTGCTCCCGATATCTACAGCGAGTGCGACTACATATGCGCCGCCATATGTGAGCTGACCGCAGCGGACAGATCTCTCAGGTACAGCGATATCGCAGTTCTCAGCCGTGCCATGAATGATGATATTTCCGTGCTGGCTCCTCATTTTGAGCGGTACAATATTCCCTATTACTCGGACAAGAAGCGTCCCGCAGGTCACAAGCCACTTATGCTTATGGTAACGGCGGCGCTGGAGCTGGCAGCGGAGAAAAAGCCCTCCACCGAAGTGCTGCTCAGATATGCAAAGACAGGGCTTACGCAGGTTTCGGAAGAAGATATCGCCTACCTGGAAAACTACTGCTACACATGGGATATTGACGGTTCCATGTGGCAGAGCGAATTTCCCGATGAAAAGGCAGAAGACATAAGGCTCCGCCTGCTCTCCCCCATAAACAGCCTGAAAAAAGCCTGCTCGGGAAAAACAGGTGCGCAGATATGCGACGCACTCCGCAGCTTCATAGGCGAAACAGGCGCAGAAGAAAAGCTGCTTTCCTTTGAGGGCAAGTACATAACGGAAGCGGAGTCTGCGGCTCAGATACGTGAGAATGAATGGCTGTGCAGCCAGCTGGACGAGATATTTGCAAGCCTTGAACAGGCGCTGACGGAAAAAATATCTCTCAGTGATTTCCGTGATATTTTCATGCTCTCCGCCGAGAAAATAACCCTTGCCGCTCCCCCCGACGCACTGGACGGAGTTATCGCACAGCAGTCAGACCTTGCCCGTCTCACAAACCCCAAGATAGTTTTTGTAATGCACGCAAATGACGGAATTTTCCCCTTTATCACAGGGGAAAGCTCCACTTTCTCCGAACGTGAAAGAGAGTTCTTTAAAAAATCAGACTATGACCTTTCGGGCAGCATGAAAAAGCGCCTTGCAGAGGAACGCTTCAACGCATTCAAGGCGCTTTGCTCACCGTCTCACAGGCTTTTTGTATCATACTCCGAGGCGGATATTTCGGGTGCTTCCGTGTATCCCTCGCCGTATATCGAAAAGATATCCGCCTGCATACCGAACTGTCAAAGGATAAATACTTCCGACCTGGATATGCTGTATTTCTGCCGCACTCCACAATCGGCATATGCGGCGGCTTCCCAGAATTTTGACCCGTCAGACCCGGATTTCATCACTGTAAAGACCGAGCTTTGCAAGGATCCACTTTATGCAAAAAAATTCAGCTACATAGACAGGATAGACCTTACCACGGCTCATAAGATCGCAGATAAAAAGCTTATGAAAAAGCTGTACGGCGACACGCTGGAGCTTTCGGCATCACGGTTTGAGGATTTCAGCAAATGTCCGTTCATGTACTTCTGCAAAACGGGACTGAAGCTCTATCCCCTGCCGAAAATGGACCTTAACCCCATAAATCAGGGAAATATAATGCACATGTGCATGAAGGATATTTTTGAGGAAAACCGTGGGGAAAAATTTCTGAACATGACAACCGATGACCTCACCGCCAGCATTAAAAAATCGGTTGACGGCTACATTGCAAAAAATCTCAGCGGAAAATTTGCCAAGAAAAAAAGCTTCGGATTTTACCTTGACATCATGAACGACACCCTGCTCACCGCCCTTACCCATATGCAGGAGGAGCAGAGGGTATCACGCTTTGTACCCTCTGATTTTGAATATCCCGTAGGCGTAAAGGGCAGTGTAAAAAATTCTACGGTCACACCCGTTATCATCGAATGCGGCGAGGGGCTGAAAGTAAATTTCACGGGAACTGCCGACCGTGTTGATGAATTTACGGACGAAAACGGCATTATATACATTCGTATCCTTGACTACAAAACAGGCGTAAAGGACTTTATGAAAGAGCAGCTGGCACTGGGAATAAATATGCAGATGTTCTTCTATCTCTTTGCCCTCACCGATGAAAAGGGCGGCAGATACGGGGGCTGTGTTCCCGCAGGTGCGCTGTACATTCCCGTAAAATATCCCAAGTCCGCCGATGACCGCATGGCAGACGAAGCGAGCGCCGCCAAGTGCATCGACGACACCATGAAAATGCAGGGAGCTGTGCTTGACAGTCCCCTTATCATCAACGCCATGGAGGAGGACTGCCGGGGCAGGTTCATTCCCGTGACATTCAAGAAGGACGGAACCGTAAGCGCAAAGAGCAGTGTTATCAACAGCGATACCATGGAAAAGATAAAGGCGCTTGCCATAAAACAGATAGAGGACATGGGCAGGGCGGTTTACAGCGGAGATTTCCCCGCAAGCCCTCTGGAAAGCAAGCAGTACAAATGCACCATACCCTGCGGCTTCTGCGACTACAGGGAGATATGCGGCAATTATCCCGATCCCGTACCCAGGGATATTTCCGATATCGACTTTGAAATAAACGGTGAAAAGGAGTGAGAATATGCCGTCAGTAACATGGACAAAGGAACAGCTTGACGCTATTGAAGCAAAGGACAGGGCGATAGTTGTATCGGCGGCGGCAGGAAGCGGAAAGACTGCCGTACTGGTAGAAAAGCTGCTGAGAATACTTTCCGACAGGGAAGATCCCGTTCCTGCGGACAGGATAGCCGTTGTTACCTTTACAAACGATGCCGCCGCCCAGATGAAGCAGCGGCTTACATCTGCACTGGCTGCTGCCGCAGAGCTGGAGCCTGAGAATGAATGGCTCACCGCCCAGCAGGCGCTTATCCCCTCGGCAAAGATATCCACTATCCACTCCTTCTGTTTCAGCCTGATACGTGAAAATGCGGGCAGCCTTGACGTTGACTCTTCTTTCAGGGTGCTTGACCCTGCGGAGGACGATGTTATCGCCGCAAAGGCAGCGGAAAATGTCTTTGACGACTGGTTCGACCGCCGCCCCGATGACATGAAGCGCCTGACGGACTTTTTCTGCCCCGGTGCAAAGGATCAGCGGAGACTTGCGGCAATTATCCCCGAACTGCGGGACAATATCCTTGCCCTGCCGTTTCCTGCCGATTATATGGCTCAGGCGGCAGACCGCTACAAGGAGCCGCCCGAGCCTGAGGACGACAGCCTTATCAAGCTTTACACCGACTATGTTGTAAAGAAGCTGAAAGCCGCTGCCGCTCTTGAAGAGGAAGCATATGAGGACGCTGTGAACGAATACGGTTCCGACTGCGGCGGCATTGCAAAGATAAAGAAAAACATGGATATTTTCAGTGCGGAGGTCTCGAACATCATGTCAGCCGCCGACTGCATTTCCGACGACCCGTCGCTGCTTTTCACGGGAAAATTCTCCGTCAAATTTGACAAGGTGACTTTCTATTCCTCGGGCAGCGCAAAGGATGCTGACGGAAAAAAGATGGATATACAGTTCGACCAGACTGTCATTGACTCGGTCAAGGACAAGAGAAATGCCTGCAAGGCGGCTTTTGAAAAGTTCGGCGGAGAGTTCACCTATGAGGATATCAGAAGCGACTATATAATTCACGCCGAGATAAGCGAAAAGCTGTTCGGGCTGATGAACGACGTTTTTGCTGAGGAACGCAGACTGAAAAACGAAAAGAACGCTCTGGGCTTCTCAGATGCTGAGCAGATAGCCTGCTCACTGCTGTGCAGCCGACTGCCTGACGGAACTGTTGAAAAATCACCGCTGGCAAAGGAGCTTTCCGACTATTTTTCCATCGTGATGATCGACGAGTTTCAGGACTCCACGGCAGTTCAGGAGCTTATTTTCAGAATGATATCCAAGGACGGAACGGCAGAGATCCCGGGCAGGAATTTCTTTGCGGTGGGCGATGTAAAGCAGTCCATTTACCGTTTCAGGTGTGCCGACCCACGTATCTTTATGAAAAATATCGCCGACAGCGTTCCCTATTCGGAGGAGGGCAGCGAGCCTGCATATATCCTGCTGAACAGGAATTTCCGAAGCTCTCACCATGTGGTGGAGTTTGTCAATGCGGTTTTCAGGGTGATAATGTCAAAGCAGAACGGCGGCATTGATTACGGCGATGATGAAAGTCTTATCGAGGGTGCTTCCTGCGAGGACGATTTCGGTCCCACCGAGATAATAGAGCTGCCCGATATCGACAGCAGTGACGAGGACGAAAACGGCGACAGCCTCAGCATCGACCTTATTGAAGCAAGGTGCGTGGCGGCAAAGATAGCCCACCTTATAAAGAACGGAAAGCTCCACGACAAAAACGGCGAGCGCCCTGTGCGCCCCTCGGACATATGTATCCTTACACGAAACACCAGCACCGCTCCCATGTTCATAAGCTGCCTTGAGGAGCTGGGTATAAGCGCATCGGGCGCTGCGGAGGAAAGCTATCTGGAGGCAAGGGAGATATCCGTGCTCATAAACCTGCTCAGGTGCATAGATAACCCAACGCTGGATATTCCTATGTCGGCGGTGCTCATGTCCCCCATGTTCATGTTTTCCGCTGAGGATATGGCAAATATCCGATCGCTGAGAAGCTCTTCCGTTTTTGCTGATATTACGGCGGTAAGCTCGGGCAAGGGCACATCTGCGGCTCTGAAAAAGCAGTGCGATGAATTTCTCACCGTTTTCGGCACGCTGAGAGAATATGCCGCTGCCCACAGCGTTGAGGAGCTTATCGGATTTATCTACGACAAGACGGATTTTATGTCCGTCATAAGCATTTACAAGGACAGCCTTAAAAAGAAAGCCAATCTGCGGCTGCTGCCCGTTTATGCCGCAGACTATGACAAGAACGGCACAGGCGGTCTCAGCGGATTTGTCCGCAGGATAAACAATATGCTGGACAGCAGCAAGGATTTTGCGGCGGCATCTGCTGCCGTATCCTCCGAGGAAGCTGTCTCGGTAAAGACTATCCACAAGTCAAAGGGACTGGAATATCCGTTCATATTCCTCTGCCGCAGCTGGACAAAATTCAACCTTACTGACAAAAATCAGCGCATGGTGTTTGTATCCGATTACGGCACTGCTTTCAAGATAAGCGACCCGTCACGTCTCACGGCGTATGAGTCATTTCCAAGGCGTGCGCTGAGCCTTATCATGGAGAAAAATCAGCGTGATGAGGAAATGATGCTCCTTTACGTTGCCCTCACAAGAGCGAAAAACAAGCTGTTCATAACAAGGCGTACCGATGAAAAATCCGCAAAGCACCGTGAGGAGATAATAGGCTTGCTGGAAAGCGGAAAGATCCGTCAGGAGGAAGCCGTAAGCGCTGGAATTTCCATGGCGGACTGGCTTGACGCAGCCATAGGGCTTTTCAAAAAGCATGACGATGTGTATTCTCTTGGAAGCTGTGACATGGTAATGACCGGGGCAGAGCTTTCCGAGGCGGAAGCGGCAGAGGAAAGCGAAACAAATCAGGCTGAATATTCCCCCGAGCGTGCGGAGCTTTTCCGCAGCCTCATGTCCCATGAATATGACCTTACCCTCGCAAACACCGCTTCAAAGATAACCGTAAGCGAGATCGCCGAAAAGCATCTTATTCCCCCGAAAGCAATTTTCACCAAGGACAAAAGCAGACCTCAGGGAATATCCGCAGCTGCCGCAGGAACTGCCGTTCATGCGTTCATGCAGTATGCAGACCTTAAAAAGCTGTACGCTGAGAAAGCCTCCCCCGAAAATGCCATTTCAAAGGAAGCCCAACGGCTCTGCTCACTGGGACTGCTGACAAAGATCCAGGCGGAATGTGCCGACAGCAGCATGATAAGCGTCTTTTTGAACAGCGGGCTTTGCGGAAGAATGATGAATGCAGATGAAATATACAGAGAAAAGAAATTTCTGGTTAAAATTTCCGACTTAAACCTTGACGATAGTGATTTAATGGTTTATAATAGTACCGAGGGAATGCTTCAGGGCGTTGCAGACTGTGTGTTCAGAGAAGGCGGAAAATACGTGCTTCTGGACTACAAGACCGACCGCCGAGTTACCGAGGATATACTCCGTGAAAGGTATTCCCGCCAGCTTTCGCTTTATGCCCGTGCTCTTTCAATGATATTCGGGGAAAAGATAAGCGAGGGCTGCCTATATTCGTTTTCACTTGGCAAGGCCATTGGCATTGAATTAAAATAAAAAGGACTGATTTAAATGGAACAGACACCTAACCGCCGCAAGCCCGCTCCTAAGCCCAACAACGCACTGGGTTCACTGCTGGGATCAGTAGTGCTGGGCGTGTGCATCATCATCGCAGGCTCAACGGTAGCAGGCTCCGTAAAGAAGCTTACCGCAGCTGTGGAGGCTCAGACCTTTGCATCAAGCTATGCTTCTCCCTCCAACCTTACCGTAAGCAGCACTGCGGACAAGAAGTATCTCACCGAGACCGAGGCTGCCGCTTACCTCAATATGCCTGTTGAGGAGATAAAGGCTGCCATCACAAAGGGAGAGATCGAGCAGTACGTAAAGACATCGAGCGGTTACACTATTTCCGTAGATCAGCTGGATAAATTCTTCGGTCAGAAGGCTTATGATACCATGACCAGCAACAATTCTTCCGCTTCTGAGGAATAACACGGCGTACCCTTTACGGGAGGGACATATGGATAACAGCATCAAGGTAAAGATAAACTATCACCCTGTGAACTTTATGCAAATAGCTCTGTGGATAATGATCCTTTTTGCAGTTCCGTGTTTTTGGCTCGCATCATATTCAGATTCGTTTTCACTGCTCTTATTGGGTCTTGTTTCAGTGATACTTATGGCTGTAGTGGCAGGAGTTCTTTCAAGCGCAAAAGCTGTGGTGTATGCAAATGACGAAAAGCTGTGCCGGCGCTATTTGAATAAGGACAGCGTTATCATGCTTTCAGATGTCACGGAGATAAGCTATTCCGTTTGTATCGAACATCACGGCAGATACGCCGAACAGAGGCTTTTGCTCACCATAAAAACAAATGACGGAACAGTACATCAGTTAAATGATTCTTTATCGGCAGAAAGCTTTGTCGCCGCACTTGATTCTGACGGCGAGACAAATATCCCGCTCATACAGCTTTACCGCTTCCTTGCAGAACGTTTGCCCGATAAAGCAAAGGGATATGTAAAGCAGGAGAAAAATGAGGCTGATATATAAGGTACATTTCAAATATGACAATAAAAATAACACATCACCCGTTCAATTATAATTACGCAGCCATACCGATATCAATGGCTGTGGCTTTTATTGCTGTGCCTGCCTGTGCGGCATCGGGCAATATAACAGCATCGGATATATGGCTGTGTATTGCAGCATTTATTGCGCCGACAGCAATATCAAGCGTGCTTATGCACTTCCCCAAAGCCACACTCAGCTGTAACGGTGAAAAGCTTGATTTTAACTATCTGTGGGTAAAAAATTCCATTGCTATCAGCGATATCAAAGCGGTGTGGTATTCCTACGGCAGGGAAAATCAGCGGTATTCACATCTGGGCAGAATTATTCTCTGTGTAAAGACTTTCGACAACAGAGAGTATGATTTCAGTGATTACATAGACACTGAGGATATACTTTCAAAGCTTGATAATATCACAAACTGCAATGTTCCTCTGCTGAATATGTACCGATATCTGGCAGATATCTGCCCCGAAAAAGCAAAGGGATATATCAAAAACGACAAATTTGAGGAGTGAACAGCATGGGCATCGTAAGCATTGTAACTTCTGTTATATGCAAATCGCTAAGGAATGCAAATAAAAACAAGGTATGCACCTGTCCCCGATGCAGACACGCAATAAAAAGATATCCTGAACATATCGAAGAAAGAAGTGTTGACTCTCCCCTGCTGATACGCTGCCCGAGCTGCGGAAACATTGTCCACGATCCTCTTGCAGCAGAAATAGCGCTGCTGCCTCCCGAAAAAGCATTTATGGCAGCTGCAAACGGATATGCGGGGACATGGAAAGCAGAGCTTCAAAAAAACAAATATGCGCTGGGCCGTCTGAAAAAAAGCCTGGAACGGCTGAACGCTGACGAGGAATATTTAAGGCAGATACTGTCACTTCAGGGAATGTCGCCCGACTGCTATTATGCGGTGCTCAACAGCGGCAGGCTCCGTTTCAATGCCCGAAGCGGCAATAAAGCCCCCAAAACTCTGACAGAGGAAGAGTATCTGCAAAGATTTTACAGATAAATGTAATGGCTTTTACAACAGAGAAACACGCATAACACGTTTCGGACGGGGTATCCGCTAAGCGCTCAAAGCACTTTTCTTTTGTACAATATGTGCACAACAAGATTTAAAATCGCTTTCAAGTTGTCATATCATACAAACTTATGATATCGTATTGACAAAAGCACATGCGCATGATATAATACTTGAGTACGAAAAATAAAGCAGAGCTTCCGTTCTCACCGTACTGCAATGGCACGTTACGGTCAATAATTACGAATTTATTCCGCAGGCGTATGATATGTGTGCGGAGTGGTTTTGAGATTATCGGCGGAGCTTATGCTCTGCCGTTTTTTATTTCACATTCATTTATAGTTTAATTTGATATTTTGGGGGTGCTCGCCATAGCTAACAAGGATAGCAAGGAGCTTCAAATCAATGAAGAAATCCGTGACAAGGAAATCAGAGTAATCGGTGCCGACGGAAGTCAGCTCGGTCTTATGTCCGCAAGGGACGCTCAGAAGCTTGCGGCAGAAAAGGATCTGGATCTGGTAAAAATTGCGCCTCAGGCTGTTCCGCCTGTATGCAAGATCATGGATTACGGCAAATATTGCTTTGAACAGGCTAAGCGTGAAAAGGAAGCAAGAAAAAATCAGAAGGTCGTTGATATCAAGGAGATCAGAATGTTCTCCACCATTGATACCCATGACTTTGATACAAAAACCGCTCAGGCAGTCAAGTTCCTGAAGGGCGGAGATAAGATCAAGGTTTCCGTTCGCTTCCGCAAGCGTGCCATTGCACATCCTCAGCTTGGCGAAGAGCTTCTTGACAAGTTCAAGGAAGCTTGTGCCGAGGCAGGCACCGTTGAGAAGCCGCCTAAAATGGAGGGAAGAGCGCTGGTTATGTTCGTTTCCCCCAAGGCTTCCAAGTAACCGCTGTTCAAATCATACTGTAAAAATAAAAGGGAGGATATTTCCATGCCAAAGCAGAAGACTCATTCCGGCGCTAAGAAGCGTTTCAAGCTCACCAAGAACGGTCTTGTTAAGTATCAGAAGACCAACAAGAGACACAGACTCACTCAGAAGGACCACAAGCGCAAGAGAATTGCCCGTAACATGGGCGTTGCAGGTTCCGCAAACGCAGCTACTCTCAGAGAGCTTATGCCTTACAAATAATAGGCGGCACCGGCGTTATATTTCAGAAGATTCAATAATACATTTGGAGGTATAATAATATGGCTCGTGTTAAGGGAGCAATGGCTACTCGCAAGAGAAGAAATAAAACATTAAAGCTTGCCAAGGGTTACTGGGGCGCAAAGAGCAAGCATTTCAAGATGGCTAAGGAAGCCGTAATGAAGTCCGGCAATTACGCTTACATCGGCAGACGCCTCAAGAAGCGTGATTTCAGACAGCTCTGGATCACCAGAATTTCCGCTGCTTGCAAGATGAACGGCATGAACTATTCTACATTCATGAACGGTCTCAAGAAGGCTGGCATCACTCTCAACAGAAAGATGCTTTCCGAAATCGCTATCAACGACGCAGCAGGTTTCACAGCACTTACTGAAAAGGCTAAGGCTGCTCTTTAATTTTCGTAAACAGGCTGTATCACAAAGGCGTATGTCTATGTGATACAGCTTTTTGTTTAAAATAGAGGTATTTATGACTGACTTTACTTTTATATCCTCGGCAGACAATGAGAAGATAAAGCTTTACAAAAGGCTCAGTGCCGATAAAAAGCTCCGCAGGAAAGAGCAGCTTTTTACCGTTGAGGGCGCACGTCTCACCGCCGACGCAGCCGCAGAAGCTATAGAGCTTCACTGTGTTTTCTTTACCGAAAACGCCCTGAAAAAATACAGTGAAGCTCTGGAGCTTCTTTTTTCAAAGTATAATAAAAAAACGTTTTCGATGATATCGGACGAGCTGGCGGCATCGCTTTCGGATACGCAGATGTCTCAGGGAATATTTGCCATATGCAGAATGCCCAAGTCCGACAATGCAGCTCAGTATGCAGAAATGAAGTCAGGCGGAAAATATATCATTCTGGATAATATCCAGGACCCCGGAAATATGGGAACTATGCTAAGGACTGCCGATGCCTGCGGAATTGACGCAATAATCACCTGCAACTGCTGCGATGTTTATAACCCAAAGACTGTCCGCTCGGCTATGGGCAGCCTTATGCGTGTGAATATCATTGACGATGATATTTACAATGCAGTGCTGAACCTGAAAAATGCGGGCATTGCAGTTTATGCGGCTGTTATCGACAGCAGCGCCGTTTCTCTCACAGAATGCGATTTTTCAAAGGGCGGCGCAGTTATGATAGGAAACGAGGGCAACGGTCTCCCCAGTGAGCACTCGGCACTGGCAGATGTACCTCTTACAATAAAAATGCACGGCACCATAAATTCCCTTAACGCCGCCATGGCTGCGGGAATAATCATGTGGGAGCTGTCAAAGGCGTAAGCTGAAAAGGAGTCAGGATATGAACGCTTCCGATACCGCTTATTACAGCAGGCTTTACAGAATATGGTCAGTGGCTGCTTTCGGTGCAGGCTCACGGCTGCTTGCGGAGCTTTCCGAGCGCTTTGACAGCGGCGAAGAGCTTTACTGCGCATTCAAAGACGGCGCAAAGGGACTTCCGAATGAAGCTGTGAGGGCTGCAAACGACGTTACCCTTTCCGCTGCGGAAAAAATAATGGAATTCTGCTCCAAGAAAAATATCCGGATAGTCACAAGAGACGAGGAGCTTTATCCCGACAGGCTGCGGCACATTTATGCTCCCCCTGCCGTTCTTTTTTACAGGGGCGATATCTCGGGGATAGACGACAGGCTGAGCATAGGAATAGTCGGAGCAAGAAAGGCTTCCGAATACAGCCTTAAGGTTGCGGCGGGCATTGCCCGAGTTCTTGGCAGGCAGGGCTTTGATATTATAAGCGGATTTGCCGAGGGCATCGACATCTGCGCTCATACCCATGCCATCGAAAGCGGCGCAAAGACCTATGCCGTGCTGGGTGCGGGAATAGATTACGATTATCCCAAGCCAAACTCCAAGTACCGTGACGCTGTTATTGAAAACGGAGCGCTCATCACCGAATGTGTTCCCGGAACATTTCCCGCACAGCCGAATTTCATTAAAAGAAACCGAATACTTGCGGGGCTGTCCATGTCAGTGGCGGTCATTGAAGCGGGAGAAAGAAGCGGCTCGCTGAACTCCGCCTCACACGCCACATCTCAGGGAAAAACGGTGTTTGCCGTTCCGCCCTGCGACATATTTGACCAGAGGTACAAGGGAAACACGGAGCTTATCCGTGAGGGCGCTGTTCCGCTTATGGGTGCCAGGGACATTTTCAGCGAATACTGTATGAATATACCGCATACAATAGTCGAAAATGAACGTATCTTCGAGAAGATAGAAGCCCTCAACCGTTTCTGCGATGACGCTTTTGAGGCGGCAAGCAGGCAGCAGGAAAATGATAAAAAGGATAAGAAGCCTGCAAAGTCCAAGCCCGAAATGCCTGCGGAAGCTGAGCCTGAGGATAATCCCAAATCGCTTTCCGAAGAGGAAATAGAAGCGGCAGGCGGTGATGATATCCAAAGAAAAATACTTACGGCAATAAACGCTGCACCCATGCGTGCGGACGATATTGCACGGGAGATATCCGAAAATATCGACGACATTCTTACAGCTCTTACAGAGCTTGAAATAATGGGAACGGTAACTGCCGAGGGCGGCGTTTACCGCATCTCATAAAAAGTGTGGAAAGATTCTGAGAAAGGAATGATTGAACATATGTCCAATCTTGTAATAGTTGAGTCGCCTGCAAAGGCAAAGACAATAAAGAAATATCTGGGTCCCAATTACGAGGTAATGGCTTCCATGGGTCATGTCCGTGACCTGCCGAAATCCAAGCTCAGCGTTGATGTTGACAACGGCTTCAAACCCGTTTATGTGCCCATGAAGGACAAGGAAGAAGTAATATCCTCGCTGAAAAAAGAAGCCTCCCACTCCGACACCGTTTATCTCGCAACGGACCCTGACCGTGAGGGAGAAGCGATTTCATGGCATCTGGCGCAGCTGCTGGATATTCCCCTTAACGCTCCCGTGAGAGTTACATTCAACGAGATAACAAAATCAGGCGTTGAGTACGGTATGGAGCACCCCCGCTCCATCGACCTTGATCTGGTGAATGCTCAGCAGGCAAGGCGTATCCTTGACAGAATAGTTGGTTACAAGCTGTCTCCGTTCCTTTGGAAGAAAGTCCGCAGAGGTCTTTCCGCAGGACGTGTGCAGTCTGTAGCCGTTAAGATGATAGTTGACCGTGAAAAGGAAATAAATGCTTTCAAGCCCGAGGAATACTGGTCAATAGAAGCGAAGATGACCGCTCCCTCCTCCAAAAAGCAGTTTGACGCTGTTTTCACAGGGATTGACGGAAACAAGACCGAACTTCACTCCAAGGAAGAGACCGACAAGGTGCTTGAAAAAATAAACGGCGCTGAGTTCAAGGTAACAGGCGTAAAGAAATCTGTAAGAAGAAAGTCCCCTGCCGCACCCTTTACCACATCTACAATGCAGCAGGAAGCCTCAAAGAAGCTTGGCTTCCAGACTTCTAAGACAATGAGAGCCGCTCAGCAGCTTTATGAAGGCGTTGAGATCGAGGGCATGGGCGCTGTGGGTCTTATCACCTACATGAGAACAGACAGCCTGAGAATTTCCGACGAGGCAAGGTCTGCGGCTTACAAATACATTGAGGGAGCATACGGCAAAAATTATCTGCCTGCGTCTCCGAAAATATACAAGTCCAAGGCAGGCGCACAGGACGCTCACGAAGCTATACGTCCCTCTACCCCCGAGATTACTCCAGAAAGAGTCAAGGACAGCCTTACTGCCGAGCAGTACAAGCTTTACAAGCTCATCTGGGAAAGATTTATCGCAAGCCAGATGGCAAACGCTCTGCTGGATACCGTTTCCGTTGATATCGACGCAAACGGCTGCGGCTTCAAGGCAACAGGCTTTTCCGTCAAGTTCGACGGCTTCACCGTGCTGTATGAGGAGTCCAAGGACGATGAGGAAAACAAGGTGCTTCCCGTTATCAATGAGGGCGATGTGCTGAAGCTCAAGAACATTGAGGGCAAGCAGCACTTCACTCAGCCTCCCGCACGATACACCGAAGCATCATTCATCAAGGCGCTGGAAGAAAACGGCATAGGCAGACCTTCCACATATGCGCCTACCATTTCAACGATAATCAACCGCTTCTATGTTGAGCGTGACGGCAAGCAGCTGAAGCCCACAGGTCTGGGCGAAGTTACCACTGACCTGCTGAAAGACCATTTCAAGCAGATCGTCGATACCAAGTTCACCGCCTCCATGGAAAGCAGCCTTGATAAGGTCGAGCTGGGCGAAAAGGACTGGGTTGAAACTCTGGAGGACTTCTACAAGGACTTTGACGCTACCCTGAAAAAGGCTGAGGTGGCTATGGACGGCAAGCGTGTCAAAGTCCCCGATGAGGAGACCGACGAGGTGTGCGATGTTTGCGGAAAGCCCATGGTAATAAAGATAGGCAGATTCGGAAGATTCCTTGCCTGCTCAGGCTTCCCCGAGTGCACAAACACAAAGAAGATAATCAAGCCCACAGGCGGCGTTTGCCCCAAGTGCGGCAAAAAGGTGCTCCAGAAAAAGTCCAAGAAGGGCAAGAAATATTTTGGCTGCGAGGATAATCCCACCTGCGATTTTATGACATGGGATACTCCCGTTTCGGACAAGTGCCCCAAGTGCAACGACGGCACTACCCTTTTCAAAAAGGGCGGAAAGCTGTTCTGCCTGAAAGAGGGCTGCGGCTATGAAACTGTTATCAAAAAGGAAAAATAATCTTTATGAATAATAAGCTTACTGTTATCGGCGCAGGCTTTGCAGGATGCGAGGCGGCATGGGCAGCGGCTGAACGGGGTGTAAAGGTGGAGCTTTACGAGATGAAGCCAAAAAAGTTCTCCCCTGCTCACAAATATAACGGCTTTGCGGAGCTTGTCTGCTCCAATTCGCTGAAAGCCTCCCGTGTAAATTCTGCGGCGGGACTGCTGAAGGAAGAGATGCGCAGGCTGGGTTCGCTGACAGTTTCCTGTGCGGAAGAAACAGCCGTTCCCGCAGGCGGTGCACTGGCGGTGGACAGAGAAAAATTTTCCGACCTTGTTACCGAAAAGGTTCGCTCTCACCCCAACATCACTGTTATAAACGAAGAGATAGAAGCTGTTCCCACAGAGGGATATGCGGTGATTGCCAGCGGTCCTCTTACGGCGGGAAAACTGGCGCAGAGCATATCAGAGCTGTGCGGCGGATATCTCAGCTTCTTTGATGCGGCAGCTCCGATAGTTACCGCCGAATCCATCGACATGACCAAGGCATTCTCCGCCGCAAGATACGGCAGAGGGGGCGACGATTACATCAACTGCCCCTTTGACAAGGAAGAATACCTGAGATTTTACAACGAGCTGATAAATGCTGAGTCAGCTCCCGTTCATGACTTTGACCGTCCCGAAAATTCAAAGGACGACTTCACCGTTTACGAGGGCTGTATGCCTGTTGAAGTGCTGGCAAAGCGTGGCGAGGACGCTGTTCGCTATGGTGCAATGAAGCCTGTGGGGCTTACCGACCCACGTTCGGGGAAGCGCCCATATGCGGTAGTTCAGCTGAGGCGTGAGAATGAAAGCGGCACTATGTACAATCTGGTTGGCTTTCAGACAAACCTGAAATTTCCCGAGCAGAAAAGAGTTTTCTCGCTTATACCCGGGCTTGAAAATGCGGAATTTGTCCGCTACGGCGTAATGCACCGCAACTCGTTCATCAACTCCCCCAAGCTCCTGAACGCCGACTTTTCCATGAGGAGCCGCCCCGAAATATTCTTCGGCGGTCAGATAACAGGCGTTGAGGGCTATATGGAGTCCGCCGCATCCGGCATCATTGCGGGAATAAATGCGGTAAGGAAAATGAACGGTCAGTCCCCTCTCATACTCCCGAGAGAGACAATGATAGGCGGTCTTAGCGCATATATCTCCGACAAGACTGTGACGAATTTTCAGCCCATGGGCGCAAATATGGGAGTACTTCCCGATATCGGCGTGCGCATAAAGGACAAGCAGGCAAGATATCAGGCTGTTGCCGACAGGGCGCTGGAGGCTTTTGACAACTATATCTCAGAAAATAAGGACTGATACGCAATGACCCATATGGTGATAAGGTGTGAGACTTCAAAAAAGGACAAAAACGCTCTTACTCTGAGCACCATGCTCAGAAGCCCGTTTTTGTTCATATGCTACGTGTCTTTCCTTGCGGTCCTGCCTGTGATGCAGCTTGTAGCATTTGCGGCAAGAGGGGCAATAAGCCCTGTTCTGCTGCTGTATGTTATTGCGCTTGCGGCAATGCTTTTTGTCACAATAAAGCAGGACGGCGCAGATTTTGCGGGAGTTGCGGAATATACTTTTTCCGATAATAATTTCACCGTAAAAAACGAACAGGGAACCTGCACGACGGAATATTCGGCGATATATGCGGTAAGGGAAAATAAGAAATATTTCTATCTTATGCCAAGCAAATATGCGGCATATATCCTGCCAAAGGAATATCTTACCGCTGATGAGGGCAGCAGGCTCAGAGATATCTTTTCATCAAAGCTCAAAGGCAGAAAGAGCGATGACTGTTTTCAGGGAAAAAGTGCCGATGGCATAATATCATTCGGTAAAGCCGAAAGTGAAGTATCATTCAATATTTCGGACAAGTTCCCGTCGGAAGCGGCGAGAGCAACCCTGCTCAATATTCCCACAGCAGTGAAAATATTCTACACATTCATGCTTACAGTGCTTATACTTTGGAAGCTGTCCATTGTGTTTGCCATAGCAGTGTCGCTTCTCTGTCTGGGAATTGCGCTGATATCCAATCTGTGCAAAACGGCTGCCGATATAAAAAACAGGATAACTGACAGCACCGCCACATACAGATTTTCCGGCATCGGCTTTGAATGTATCATCGGCGAAAATGCGTCGGAGGTTTTATATTCTGATATAAAGGATATAAAAAAGCAAGGCTCCGCTGCGATCATCACAAGAAAAAGCGGCAGGAAAATTATTCTGCCCGCCACAGACGAAATTTACAGCAGGATAAAAAAGACGGAGGGGTAATATGAGCGAACCTGTTTTCAGCGGTTCTTCGGAGATAAGCAAAAACGACCTTAAAGAATGTGCCGTGCTTACCGCTTTCGGAAACGTCACGGGAACGATAATAAAGCTTGTCACCGGCTTTATGCTGGCGCTTGCTGCGCTGTTTCTCATAGCTTTTATGCTCCCCAATGTCAGCCGTGAAAACTCTGCCGCATATCTGAGAATTGCCGTTATGTGTCTTATCCCTGTTGTTTTCACGGCAGTTTTCAAGCACAAGATAATAAGCGGCAAGGTGAATGCTCCCATAAATCAAAATGTCCATGCACAGGTCAGGCTTTATGAGGACAGCCTGGAATATTCCACAGAATATGTTGCCCTCAGCGCAAAGTATTCCGATGTGAAAAAGCTCCACATGGGCAAATATTCAATGGTGCTGGAGCTAAACGGAGCGGACAGCATAATGATACCTCTGCGGTGCTTCGGGTGGAATAATTACAAGGCCGCCTGCGAATTTCTCCGCCAAAAGCTGCGTGAACAGGGGGTATGACATATGAACACTGTGAATGATATGGGCACTCCCCTTTTCTGCACCGAGGACAGGCAGTGCATGGGAAACAGAAATTCCCTGAAAAAGAGCCTTGTCTTTGTTGGGATAATATATCTTGTCTGCGCTGCGGTCATAGCTTTGTCCGCCGTAAAAAGCGGCAATGATCCCATATCGGGCGTGATTATCCTCACCGCTTTTACGGGCATTATGACTGCCGACATGATATTCAAAGCAAAGCAGTCCACCGACCGCAACTACAATGTGTTCTATTTCTATGACAGCTGCTACATAAACATCGACAGGCTGTCAAGGACTGCGGTGCCTTACGATCTTATCATAAAAGCCGCAGAAACAAAGGACGCTTTTGTTATATACATTGAACCCATGCGCAAGCACATTATACTTAAAGAGACTGTTTCTAAGGAGGCTGCCGATGAACTCAGCCGCTTCCTCAGTTCAAAAATAAAAAAGTACAAACGCATATGAAAGGAAATGATAGTATGAATATAATCGTTGACGCATTCGGCGGAGACAACGCACCTCTGGCTGTTATCGAGGGCGCTGCAAGAGCTGTGGCAGAGCTTGGTGTTGAGGTAACTCTTACAGGAAATGAGAAGATAATCAGGGAAACTGCCGAGAAAAACAACCTGAGCCTTGACAAGATATCCATTATACATACCGAGTCTGTTATTGATATCCACGAGGAGCCTACCGAAATAATCAAGAGCAGAAAGGACTGCTCCATGGCTGTGGGCTTACAGGCTCTGGCTGACGGCAAGGGCGACGCTTTTGTTTCCGCAGGAAGCACAGGTGCGCTGGTGGTCGGCTCCACATTTATCGCAAAGAGACTTAAAGGAATAAAGCGCCCAGCTCTTGCGCCTATCCTCCCCACCGCAAACGGCCATCTTATTCTGATGGACGGCGGAGCTAACGTTGACTGCCGCCCCGAAATGCTTATGCAGTTCGGTATCATGGGCAGCTGCTACATGGAAAAGGTAATGGGTGTAAAGTCCCCCAAGGTAGGTCTGCTGAACGTCGGCGCAGAGGACACTAAGGGCCGTGAGCTTGACAAGGAAGCTTACAAGCTCCTTAAAGATGCTCCCATTAACTTCTACGGCAACCTTGAAGCAAGAGAGATGCCCAAGGGTGTTTGTCAGGTTGCTGTATCCGATGGATTTACAGGAAATATCGCACTGAAGCTTTACGAGGGCATGGGCTCATTCTTTGCAGGCGAGCTTAAAGGAATGCTCACCGACGGTCTCAGCGGAAAACTGGCGGCTCTGCTCATAATGAAAAAGGTAAAGGCTTTCAAGAAGAAGCTGGACTACACCGAGGTAGGCGGCGGCGTTCTCATGGGCGTTTCAAAGCCTGTTATCAAGGCACACGGAAGCTCCAACGGAAAGGCATTTTACAACGCTATCCGTCAGGCTAAGAAGTGCGTTGACGGAAAGGTCATCGAAGAAATTTCCCGTTCTCTTGAAGCTGTAAAGAAGCAGGACGCAGAGGCGTAAAAGAAGAAGCATATGACCGAAAAGGAAAAAATGCTGGCAGGAAAGCTCTATGACCCATCGGACAAGGAGCTTTCCGACCTGAGAATAAAGGCTCACAAGCTGAGCAAAATGTTTAATGACACCTTTGAGGATGAGAAAGAAAAGCGTGCCGAGATAATCAGAGAGCTTGTACCCGATATGGGCGAAAACGGCGGCTTTACGACCTTGAATATGGCAAGCCCATAACTATAGGAAACAACTGCCGGATAGCCGCAAATGTTACCATTACAGGCGGAATTACCATCGGAAACGGCTGTGTTATCGGTGCAGGCAGCGTGGTAACAAGGGATATCCCCGACAACTGCCTTGCGGCGGGAAATCCATGCCGTGTGATACGTGAGATAACCGACAGGGACGATATCATTCTTAAAAAGGAACTTCTGTAAGGAAGAAAGGAGGCACACGCAGTTACTGCGTGGCATGATATGAGTACAGTTAACAAGACAGACATTGACGAAAGGCTGAAAAGCTTCGAGGAAGAGATAGGCTACACCTTCAAAAACAAGGATCTGCTTTACGAGGCGCTTTCCCACTCCTCCTACGCCAATGAATATAAGAAGGGCAGGCACTCCAACGAGAGACTGGAATTTCTGGGCGACAGCGTGCTTTCCATCGTAATATCCGAGCATCTGTTCAATCACTTCAAGCATCTGCCCGAGGGCGACCTTACAAAGATAAGAGCGTCACTGGTATGCGAAAAGGCTCTGTATGAATTTTCCAAGCAGATATCTCTGGGTCAGTACATTCTTCTTGGCAGAGGCGAGGAAAACACAGGCGGAAGAACACGCCCCTCTATCGTATCCGATGCATTTGAGGCTGTTATCGCAGCGGTGTTCCTTGACGGCGGAATGGAAGCCGCAAGAGAATATGTGCTGGGCTTTATCCCAAAGGACCTTGACAAGAGCACCGCAAACAATCTTCAGGATTACAAGACCATTCTTCAGGAGATAATCCAGAGAAATCCCGAGGAAAAGGTGGAGTACGTTCTCAAGGGTCAGACAGGCCCCGACCACGACAGGCACTTCATCGTTGAGGTCTGCCTTAACTCCAACGTTATCGGCCACGGTGAGGGTCACAGCAAAAAGCAGGCTGAACAGCAGGCTGCAAAGGAAGCGCTCCGTCTTATGGGCGAGGTAAAGTAATGTCCCACGCAAATATCTCAGTGTTTATCCCTCACATGGGCTGCCCCAATGCCTGCTCCTTCTGCAATCAGCGCACCATAAGCAGCACGGCTCACGCCCCCTCACCCGATGAGGCTGAGGATATCATCAGAGGGGCATATGAATATATGTCTCCCGAAAAGAGGAGAAACACCGAAATCGCCTTTTTCGGCGGCAGCTTTACTGCCATTGACAGGGAGTACATGATATCCCTGCTTGAAGTGGCGGACAGATACATCACCTGCGAAAACGGTTTTTGCGGTATAAGAATTTCCACTCGTCCCGACTGCATTGACGAGGAAATTCTTATGCTGCTGAAAAAATATCACGTCACCGCCATCGAGCTGGGCGCACAGTCCATGAATGACCGTGTGCTGGAAATGAATATGCGTGGCCACACCTCCGAGGACGTCCGCCGCTCCGCCGCAATGATAAAGTTATACGGCTTTGAACTTGGTCTCCAGATGATGGTGGGGCTTTACGGCTCATCTCCCGATGACGAGCTTTACACAATGAACGAGATCGTCAGATGCGCTCCCGCAACGGCAAGGATATATCCCGTGGCGGTACTTGAGAGAACAAAGCTTGCGGAGCTTTACAAAGAGGGAAAATATAAGCTTTACCCCTTTGATGAGTGTGTAAAGCTGTGCGCAGAGATATACAGCACCTTTGTCAAAAACAATATCCGTGTGATACGCATGGGGCTTCACGCTGAGGACGGCGTGGAGCAGAACGCTGTGGCAGGCTTTTATCACCCTGCCTTCGGCGAGATAGTACGAACGGAAATAATAAGAAAAATAATCGAAGAAAATCTCACGGAGAGCGAAAACCTCTGCGAGGCTCCCCCACGGCTCACAAGCAGTCTGTCGGGATATAAAAGATCAAACAGGATATATTTTGCGGACAGAAACGTTAAATTTCTCACAAACAAAGAGCTGCCCGAAAACGTGATTTCGGTAAACGGCAGAATATTCAAACTATATTAAGGCGGATATCAGATATATGTACTTAAAATCACTGGAACTGCAGGGCTTCAAGTCCTTCCCAGACAAGGTGAAGCTTGATTTCGGCAAGGGCATAACCGCCGTTGTCGGCCCCAACGGAAGCGGAAAATCAAATATTGGCGACGCCGTAAGGTGGGTGCTGGGCGAACAGTCCTCCAAAACTCTCAGAGGAGCGAAAATGGAGGACGTTATTTTTGCGGGCACTCAGCTGAGAAAGCCTGTGGGCTTTGCAAGCGTTACGCTGAACATTGTAAATGATAAAGGGCTGCTGAACATTGACGCTCCCGAGGTATCCGTTACCCGTAAGCTTTACCGCAGCGGCGAGAGCGAATACATAATAAACGGCTCACAGGTGCGCCTGAAAGACGTTACCGAGCTTTTCATGGACACGGGTCTGGGCAAGGACGGCTACTCCATTATAGGACAGGGCAGAGTTGCGGAGATAGTTTCATCAAAATCCAATGAGCGCCGTGACATTTTTGAGGAAGCCGCAGGCATTTCCAAATTCCGCTACAAAAAGGCGGAAGCGCAGCGCAGGCTCACTCAGGCAGAGGACAATATCCTGCGCCTGACGGATATAATATCCGAGCTGGAAAGCCGTGTTGAACCGCTGAGAAAGCAGTCGGAAAAGGCTGCGCAGTTCATAGAGCTTTCGGACGAAAAGAAATCGCTGGAAATAACCGTTTGGATGCACGAGCTTGATGAGCTGAGGACACGCCTTAACGAGCTGGGCGAAAAGGTGCTCATCAACGCTACCGAATACAACAACACCGAAACGGATATCGACCGCCTTGAAGAAGAATACCGCATTGTTTACAAGGACATTGCGGCGGGAAATATCCGCATAGAGAACCTCAACAACGCTGTTCTTGAAGAGGAGCGCTCCAACACGGCTATCCATTCTGACATCGCCGTTTTCAAAAACGATATCGAGCACTGCAGAAAGGCTATCGAGGATCTGGAAAAGCAGATGGAAAGCGCCAAGCTCTCCGACAGCGAGAACCGCCGCCTTACAGAGGAAAAGCTGGAAGAGATAAAGCGCATAGAGGCGGATATCCTCACCACTGACAGGGAATATTCCGATGCGGAGCGTGAATTTGCCGAAGCTGTGGGACAGCAGGACGGCTTTGAAAAGGAGTTCTCGGGTCACAGCGAGCAGCTCAACAAAATGTATATCCGTCAGTCGGAGCTGAACATCACCGTAAACACCTCCGACAATATGATAAAGGAAGCCGAGGAACAGAAGCAGGCTGCCGAAAAGCAGCTTGAAACCATAGTTTCGGGTGCGCAGAACCTTGACAGCGAGCGCAAAGAGGTAACAGACGGTCTTGCGCTGCTGGCTGAAAAGCGTGACGAGCAGACAAACCGCATAAGCGGTCTGAACAGGCTTTATGCCTCAAAAACAGAAAAGCTGAAAGCTGCCGAAAAGGAGCAGAACGACCTTACCATGTCAGTCAGGGAAAAGGAACAGAAAATGCGGCTGCTCCGTGACCTTGAAAACAGCATGGAGGGCTTCGGTCATGCGGTAAAGCAGGTACTGAGCGCAGGCAAAAACGGCCGCATACGTGGAATAATCGGCTCGGTGGCGCAGATAATCAGCGTGCCGTCGGAATACAGCCTTGCGGTGGAAACAGCTCTGGGCGGTGCTTTGCAGAACATCGTCACCGAAAATGAGGATGCTGCGAAGCGTGGTATCGGTCTGCTTAAAGAAACCAAGGGCGGTCGTGCCACATTCCTGCCTATTACCTCGGTAAAGGGAAACAGGCTCAACGAAAGCGGTCTTGACGGCTGTGTGGGCTTTGTGGCTCTGGGCTGCGATATCGTTACATATGACCCGAAATTTACGGGCATAGTCAATTCTTTGCTGGGCAGGACCGTCATTGCGGAGGATATCGACTGCGCAGGAAATATCGCCAAGAAATACGGCTACCGTTTCAGGATAGTTACGCTTGACGGTCAGGTGGTAAATGCAGGCGGTTCATTTACGGGAGGTTCCGCAAACCGCTCCGCAGGTATTCTCACACGTAAGAACGAGATTGAAAAGCTGAACGGCGAAGTTACCGATCTGACAGGCAAGCTTGATGAGCTGAAAAGCCGCACTGCCTCTCTAAGGGCTGAGACGGACAAGATGCGAATTGACATAGAAGCGGCAAATGACGATCTGCGTGCAATGGATCAGGATAAGATTCGCTTTGAGTCTGAGCTTAAACGAATCGAACAGGTTGCGGAGCAGAGCGTGAACGGCAGGAAAAATGCCGAGGAGACCATTGCCCGCTTTGAAAAGCGTCTGAGCGATATAAGAGCCGCTGCCGAAAAGGCAGGAGCGGAGCTTGCAAGGCTCTGCCAAGAAATATCCGCCGCAGAGGAAAAGTCGGGCGAGGACAAGAGGATAATGGACGAGCTGAAAAGCCGCCGTGACTCTCTTTCATCAAAAATGTCCGACATGAAGATAAAGAAAACGGCTCTGGAAAAGGATCTGGAGGCTGTTAAGGAAAGCATAAAGGCTCTGGAAGAGCAGAGCCGCTCCATCGGTGACAGCTCCGTCAAGTCCGCAATGGCTATCGAGGAGCAGAACCGCATTATCGCCGAAAAGAACGAGCTTATCGCAAAGCGTGAAAAGGCGCTGGAAAGCTCGGGCAGCAGGACAGAGGATATCCACAGGCAGATATCCCTTACACAGGCGGAGAACCTTGAAAAGGAACGGCAGTCTGTGGAGATACGCCAGAAGATAAAAGTGCTCACCGATGACAAGGAAAAGCTGGGCGCTGAAAAGACCCGTCTGGAAGAGCGGAGGAAAACATCTCAGTCCGCTTACGACAAGATAGTTTCCGACATGGCGGAGCAGTACGAGCTTTATCCATCGGAAGCAGCAGCGCTCATTATCCCCGATGCAGACAAGGGCGAAATAACCGCACGCCTCAACACCATAAAGCAGAAGATAAGAAATCTGGGCACGGTAAATCTTTCGGCCATTGAAGAATACAAGGAAGTTTCCGAAAGATACGAGTTTATGTCGGGTCAGCTTTCCGACATAAACAGCTCCAAGCGTGAGCTGGAAAAGCTTATAGACGAGCTGACCGAGACTATGAAGACAAGATTTGCGGAAAGCTTCAAGGAGATAAACGCCAACTTCAAGCGCATATTCACCGAGCTTTTCGGCGGCGGCCGTGCGGAGCTGGTGCTCACCGACCCTGACGATGTGCTTGAATCGGGAATCGAGATAAATGTTGCACCTCCCGGAAAGGTAATAAAAAATCTGTCGCTGCTTTCAGGCGGCGAGCAGGCTTTCGTGGCTATCGCAATTTACTTTGCAATACTTAAAATAAAGCCTGCGCCTTTCTGTATCCTTGACGAGATCGAGGCGGCGCTCGATGATGTGAACGTATCAAAGTACGCACATTATCTGCGCAATTTTACCGACACTACTCAGTTCATCACCGTAACTCACCGTCGTGGCACCATGGAAGAGGCGGACGTTATGTACGGCGTTACCATGCAGGAAAAGGGCATTTCCCGACTGCTGAAAATGGAGCAGCCTCCTGCGGATATTGAAGCCGAATAAGGAAGCAAAGCCATGCAAATAGTTGACGGAAAGCCTTATATACAACAAATAAAGGAGCTTATTATCGAATACACCAAGCGGCTTGTATGTGACCTTATACTAATCACCAATAAAACTATAGACAAAAAAAATACACCGCTCCCGAGGGAGAGCTTCTCGTGGCTGTGGAAGGCGAAGATGTCCTTGGAATGATAGCCTATCACAGACATTCCGACACACGCTGCGAAATGAAGCGGCTGTATGTAAAGCCCTCATGCCGTGGCATGAAGCTTGGCGAAAAGCTTATTGAAGAGCTTATCGCTCACGCAAGGCAGGCGGGATATAAGGAAATGGTGCTTGACACCATCGTCCCCTTGCAGTCGGCGATACATCTGTACAAAAAGCTGGGCTTTGCCGAGTGTTAGCCGTATTATCACAATCCCATGCCCGATGTGCTGTATTTCATAAAAGAGCTGTAAAAATCCATACCAAACAGGAGGGTAAAAGCCAATGAAAATAAAGACTGTTGCCGTTTTAGGTGCAGGCGCTGTAGGCTCATATATCATATGGGGTCTGGCAGACCGCAAAGATGTTACAACAGGCGTTATCGCCGAAGGTGAGCGTGCGGAGCGCCTTAAAAAAGGCTGCACGATAAATCATGTGACCTATCACCCGCAGGTGTGGACTCCCAAGGAAGCTCACGGAGCTGACCTGCTCATAGTTTCGCTGAAATACGGTGCACTGCCCTCTGCCATGGAAAGTATCCGTGAAGCCGTTGGCGAAAATACTATAGTTATGAGCCTTATGAACGGCGTTGACAGCGAGGAGCTTATCGAAAAGGAAACAGGCAGCAAAAATATTCTGTACTCGCTTATAAAAGTCGCATCTCACCATGAAGCTGATGGCTGCTGCTTTGACCCTGAGACCACTATCGGCATAGTTTTCGGCGAAAAGGAAGCGCCTTTTGACAGCGAAAATGTACTTGCAGTGGAAGAGCTTTTCTCGGGTACGGATATCCACTTCCGCCGCACCGAATATATCAGAGAGGAGATATGGAGCAAATTCAGGCTGAATGTATGCAACAATCTTCCTCAGGCGATACTTGGCGCAGGTGTGGGCTGCTATCGTGACAGCGTTCATATGCAGGCTATAAGCGACGGCCTAAGGCATGAGCTGGAAGCCATTGCGGCGGCAAAGGGCATAGATATAAACAAGGCAGACAAGTCATCAAGCCGTGGAAGCGCCGTTCCGCCCTCTGCACGATATTCCACATTGCAGGACCTTGATGCAAAGCGCCACACGGAGATAGATATGTTTTCGGGTACGCTTATGAAAATGGGCAGGGAGCTTGGTATCCCCACGCCTTACAATGAATACACCTATCACATGATAAAGGCGCTGGAAGAAAAGAACGACGGACTTTTTGACTATTCGGGCAATGAACAGGCGACGTATTCAAGATGATTTTTGCCCGATAAACTAACATTCTGAAAGGGTAGGTCATATTGAAGCTCAGATCAAAGCATTTAAGAAGCACAGAGGAAATGCTTTTATTATCCTGCGTTTTGTTTTCTGCTGTCGGCTGTACTTCCGATAACAAATCATCTGATAAAATTTCGGAAGATGATATTTCTGACACGGATTACTCCCTGCAATACGGATACATCGAGGATATCGGCGACGGCAGAGGCTACACTGCAGGGATCATTGGCTTTACCACAGGCATTGGCGACCTGCCGGACGTGGTGGAACTATCTTGCTGAGTTCCTTGATGCAAGAGTGGCTGTTATGCAGCCGGAAGAGGCTCATGCCGATCTTTCCAGAGTAGATACTCAGCGCAAATTCCTGAACGGGAAAAATTTCACGCTGGAGCTTCCTCTTGAATGGACCTTGTACGGTGATGAATCTTATCTTGACAAAGAACAGCTCGACAGTATAGCAGACTAAATACGGAATGGGGTAAATTATGGGAAAATTTGATTTATTCAAGCGCCAAAAGCAAAGTATCACCATTGATGAACTTAAATCAAGGGAATACAAGCAAGAATATTTTGAGGAATGCAAGTATATCTGGAAAAACTATGTGCCCAAGAGCGGTCAGGCGGATAATCTGCAGGGAGAACTGCTGAGAGAAGCAGAGGCACTCCGCTGCGAGGCTCAAGACAACGGAAACATCAACTGGTATTGTGACCATGCTTATTTCTGCGATTTTATCAGATCATCTCTGAACGCTCAGAGCATTTTTTCAGATGCGGATAAGGAAGAGATTTCCCTCATAATGAACTTTATAAAGGAATGCGGTCTGTATGCCCAAAGGTATAATAACAGCAAATGCCCGGATGAAAATGTTGATATAGAAAAGCTTGCTTACACGGAGGATAATCTGTATGACATTATCTGCGACAAAATAGGCAGGCTGCAAAAGGAAAATTCCCGGCCAATACCCTATCGGGCAAATGACAGGATAAAAAGATAACAGACATTCCGGAGGTAACGATGAAATATTTCGGTGATGATCTTGGCGGACTTCTGGACACAAAAGGACGCAGCGGGTATAATCCTCATGCCCCTGACACGCCATCAGCTGCTTCATCTCAACCAGTGCGGCAAAATAAAGAGTGAGCTGACACATCAGTAAAAAAAATAATTGCCTGATAATACCTTTGTTAATAAAAAATTAACTAAAAGGAGCGGCTTTTTATTTATAATATAAGATAGGTATATATGCGTGCGCTGCTGCACTATCTCAAGGAGGCTGTCATATATGGGATTTTTCGATAAAATTGCCGAGGGCATCAAAAAGACCAGAGACTCGATGATGAGCAAGGTCAATTCCCTTATAAATTCGTTTACCAAGATAGATGAAGATTTTTTTGAAGAGCTTGAAGAAACTCTTATAATGTGCGATATCGGCGTGCAGACTTCTGTGGATATCTGTGCCGAGCTGAGAAAAAAGGTCAAGGAAAAGGGCATCACCGACCCTATGCTCATAAAAGACGAGCTGAAAGCCATCATCACCGAAATGCTTGGCGAGGACAAGAAGCTTGACCTTTCCACAAAGCCGTCTGTAGTGCTTGTTATCGGCGTAAACGGTGCGGGCAAGACCACCACCATAGGAAAGCTGGCGGCACAGCTCACAAATCAGGGCAAAAAGGTAATAGTTGCCGCCGCCGATACATTCAGAGCCGCTGCTATCGACCAGCTCCAGATATGGGTGGATCGTGCAGGTGCGGATATCGTAAAGCACAATGAGGGCAGCGACCCCGCTTCCGTTGTGTTTGATGCAATCACAGCCGCAAAGGCAAGAAATGCGGACGTTGTTATCTGCGACACCGCAGGCAGACTTCACAACAAAAAGAACCTTATGGACGAGCTGAAAAAGATAACCCGAATCTGCTCACAGCAGGCAGAGAGCTGCTCCATAGAGACCCTGCTGGTGCTTGACGCTACCACAGGTCAGAACGCCGTTAATCAGGCAAAGCTTTTCTCGGAAGTGGCTGACATTACGGGTATCGTACTTACAAAGCTGGACGGCACTGCAAAGGGCGGCATAATCATCTCCATTCACCGTGAGCTTGGCATTCCCGTAAAGCTTGTGGGCGTGGGCGAGAAGATAGACGATCTTATGGAATTTTCCGCAAAGGATTATGCGGACGCTCTCTTTGCCGCCGAGACAGACTTTGCAGGCAACTATGAACGTCTGACAGATGATGAAAACGAGGCTGAAGAAGATACCGCTGAGAAAGCACAGCCTGCCGAAGAAACTGAGGAAGAAGCTTCTTCCGAGGAAGAAACTCAGGAGGAAGAGGAAATCCCCGAAATCACCGAGGAAGTTCTCGATGAAGAGCCTGCTCCCATTGATATGCCTGAGGAAATAATGGACGAATCCCCCGTTGAGGCAATGCCCACAGAGGCTGCCGAGGAAGAGATACCCATGCCCGACACCGAAGAACAGCCTGCGGAGCCTGAAAAGAAGAGCCTGAAGGACGGCAAGTTCGGCTTCCTGTTTAAGGAAATTACCTTCGGCAAGAAGAAAAAAGACGATGAAGAAAAGTAAACGAGGTCATATATGAAACTGATATTAGCTTCAAACAACAAAAACAAGCTGAGAGAATTCCGTGAGATTCTGGAGCCTATGGGCTTTGATGTAATATCCCAGTCGGAAGCCGGCGCAAACATCGAGGTAGAGGAAACAGGAACTACCTTTGAGGAAAACGCTTATCTCAAAGCAAAGGCAATTTACGATATGTTCCACCTACCTGTCATTTCCGATGACAGCGGACTTGAAGTTGATGCCCTGAACGGCGCTCCCGGAATATACTCCGCCAGATATGCGGAGGAGGGCAAGCGCTGCGCAAGAGTTCTCTCCGAGCTTGAAAACGTCCCGGATGACAAGCGCACAGCACGATTCAGATGCTGCATCTGCTACATTGACGAAAACGGCAATAAGAATATAGTTTCAGGCGCCTGCGAGGGCAAGATAGGCTACGAAAAGCGTGGAACCAACGGCTTCGGTTATGACCCTATCTTCATGTTCGGCGACAGATCCTTTGCGGAGCTTTCCGCCGATGAAAAAAATCAGGTGAGCCACAGAAGCGACGCTCTCAGGAAATTCAGAGAGCTTATTGAAAAAAATTACCCTGCAAAGCAGTAAGAACCCGTCTTCACAAGCATATGCGCACGTCTTTTCGGCAAATTTTGCCGCAGACTGCGTTAAAAATCCTTGCCGGGCGAAAGCCCGCCTGCGGATTTTTGCCTACTCTGCAACAAAATTATGCTCGAAAATCCGCACTCATTTCTTATGAAGACAGGTTCTAAATCCCATATTCAGCAAAAGGAAGTGTTAACTTGGATTACAGCCAGGAAAATATAAGAAATTTCTGCATTATCGCCCACATCGACCACGGCAAGTCAACTCTTGCGGACCGTATCCTGGAGCTTACCTCCACTGTCGCAAAGCGTGACATGGAAGATCAGCTGCTTGATAACATGGATATCGAAAGAGAGCGTGGAATAACCATAAAGGCCCGTGCCGTGCGGCTCATGTACAAGGCGGACGACGGAAAGGAATATGTTTTCAACCTTATCGACACCCCGGGTCACGTTGACTTCAACTATGAAGTTTCACGCTCGCTGGCAGCCTGCGAGGGCGCTGTGCTGGTAGTGGACGCATCTCAGGGTATCGAAGCCCAGACCCTTGCCAACACTTACCTTGCTATTGAGCATGATCTTGAAGTCGTTCCCGTTGTCAACAAAATAGACCTGCCCTCCGCAGAGCCTGAAAGGGTATGCGCCGAGGTGGAAAGCGTTATCGGCATTCCCGCAATGGACGCTCCCCGTATTTCCGCAAAAATGGGCACAAACGTCAAGGCAGTACTTGAAAAGATAGTTACCGATGTTCCCTGCCCCAAGGGCGATGTGAACGCTCCCCTGAAAGCTCTTATTTTCGACAGCTACTACGATTCCTACAAGGGCGTTATAATTTACGTCCGTGTTATTGACGGCTCCGTAAAGATCGGTCAGACCATTCATCTTATGGCAACAGGCGCTGATTTCACCGTTGTAGAAACGGGCTACATGGGCGCTACCGACCTTGTTAATGCAGGAACTATAAAGGCAGGCGAGGTTGGCTACATTGCCGCTTCAATCAAATCTATCGGCGACACAAAGGTGGGCGACACCGTTACCGATGCAGCTGATCCCTGCGATGAAGCTCTCCCCGGCTACCGTGAGGTAAACCCCATGGTATATTCGGGTATATATCCTGCGGACGGCGCAAAGTACGGCGATCTCCGTGACGCACTGGAAAAGCTCCAGCTCAATGACGCTGCCCTTTCCTTTGAGCCTGAGACTTCTATCGCTCTGGGCTTCGGATTCCGCTGCGGCTTCCTTGGACTTCTCCATATGGAAATAATCCAGGAGCGCCTTGAACGTGAGTACAACCTTGACCTTATCACCACCGCCCCCTCCGTTATCTACAAGGTAAACCTTACAAACGGCGAGACGGTATATATCGACAACCCCTCAAACTATCCCGACAACTCAGTTATCGCCTCCGCCGAGGAGCCAATGGTAAAGGCATCTATCCTTTCCCCCTCCGACTACGTGGGCAACATTATGGAGCTTTGCCAGGACAGGCGTGGTATTTTCAAGGATATGAAATATCTGGACGAAACAAGAGTGGAGCTTCACTATGAGCTGCCCCTCAACGAGATAGTTTATGACTTCTTTGATGCCCTCAAATCTAAGACAAGGGGCTATGCTTCATTTGACTACGAATTTATGGGCTATGCTCCTTCCAAGCTTGTCAAGCTTGATGTGCTTCTCAACGGCGAGGTGGTGGATGCACTTTCGTTCATTATCCACGTTGACAAGGCATATGCACGAGGCAGACGAATTGCTGAAAAGCTCAAAGACAATATCCCCCGCCAGATGTTTGAAGTTCCCATTCAGGCGGCTATCGGCGGCAAGGTCATTGCAAGAGAGACCGTAAAGGCAATGCGCAAGGACGTGCTTGCAAAGTGCTACGGCGGCGACATCACACGAAAGAAAAAGCTGCTTGAAAAGCAGAAGGAGGGCAAGAAGCGTATGCGCCAGCTGGGTACTGTTGAAGTTCCCCAGGAAGCGTTTATGGCTGTGCTCAAGCTTGATGAATAAAACGAATATGACAGGACTTTATATTCATGTGCCTTTCTGCCGCAGGAAATGTCTTTACTGCGACTTTTATTCCCAGACCGATCTGTCCCTTACCGACAGCTACGTTAAGGCTGTGGTAAGGAACATAAGGGCTGCAAATATCACCGCCGATACCGTTTATTTCGGCGGCGGAACGCCATCTCTCCTGAGCGGCGCACAAATTTATGATATCCTTTCTGCGGCGGATATTTCGGCGGACGCTGAGATATCCGCCGAGTGCAATCCCGATTCCACCACTCTCCAGCTTATGAGGGATTTCAGAGCGGCAGGCATAAACCGCCTTTCTATCGGCATACAGAGCTTTAATGATGACGAGCTTAAAATGATGGGCAGGCTCCACAACTCCCGTCAGGCAGCGGAGGCTGTACAGAACGCCCAAAAGGCAGGATTTGAAAATATCTCCGCTGACCTTATGCTTGGACTTCCCTATCAGACAGAAGAGACCGTGCTGGATAATATCAGGAAGCTTGCGGAGCTGAATGTTACCCACATTTCTGCCTATATGCTGAAAATCGAGGAGAACACTCCCCTTGCGGGCTGTCCCGAGCTGGTAAGCGCTGCGGCGGACGATGACAAATCGGCGGACATCTATCTTATGGCAGTAGATATGCTTGCGGAAAACGGCTTCGGGCAGTATGAGATATCCAACTTTGCCAAAGCAGGCTATGAATGCCGTCACAATCTGAAATACTGGCGGTGCGAGGAATATTTCGGCACAGGCCCCTCCGCCCACTCCTGCATGAACGGCAAAAGATTTTATGTTCCGAGGGATATTGCAGGCTACATTAGTTCCCCACGCCAGCAGGAGATAATCTCGGACGAATCTCCATGCACCGAAGAAGAAAAAATGATGCTTGCCCTGCGGCTTTCCGAGGGCTGCGATATCTCAGGCTGCAAAAGCAAGGAAAATATTATAAAAGCAGCAAAACCCATGGAACACCATGGGCTGCTTAAAATAAACGGAGACAGAATAATTCTCACCCCAGAAGGCTTTCTGCTCTCCAACGAGATAATTTGCAGGCTCACCGATGAATTGTAATACTAATCTTTAATCGTTCTATAGACAAAGCCGACAGATGAAATAAGACCAGTCTAGGAAAGCGACTGCAGGCGGGCTTGTCGCCCGGCAAGGGAGCTTGACGAAGAATGGGCTTATTTCAGCCGAGGATTTGTCTATAGGTTGATTGAGGATTAGTATAATAGAGAAAAGCCCCTGTTCATATGAGCAGGGGCTTTTTCAGGGAGATGACGGTACGCTCTCAGGGAAAAAGCATATCGTCTGTAGAGTGAGCATACGTGACAGGGAATCACGCATTATCGGAAAATGGGAATAATCATAAATAATGAAAAACAAATATGGCAGCGTTGTCTTGGGGACAGCGCTGCCATAGCGTTTTTTAGTGTTATTCTGTTTCAGGCTGATATTGAAATCAAACTCTGAAAAGGAGATCGCCGTAGGTGGGGAAAGGCCATTCCTTTTCGGGAGTGATGGTCTCCAGCTCATCTGCAACAGCTCTCAGGTTCTGCATGGAAGCAAATACGGAGTTTCTGTAGTATCTTGCAGTAGCCTCGTAGCCGTCCTCATCAGCAACGCCGATAAGCTTTGCATCAAGGTCGTCAATAGCGTCTGCAATGCCTGCGTTAAGAGCGCTTACCTTGTCAGCAAGCTTCTTTTCCAGGTCAGCGGATACGCCTGCTGCCTTCTTAGCATTAACGGAATCAGCAAGCTCCTTAGCAAAGCCCATACCTGCGGGCAGGATCTGCTTCTTAGCCATATCCAGCATTGTAAGAGCCTCGATGTTGATGATCTTGGAGTAGTTCTCAAGAATGATCTCGGTTCTGGACTGGAGCTCGGTTCTGGTGTAGATCTTGAACATCTCGAACATCTTGACGTTCTTCTCATCAGTATAGTGAGGAACAGCATCAACAGTGGAAGCATAGTTGGGAAGACCACGCTTTGCAGCCTCTTCTACCCAGCTTGCATCATAGCCGTTGCCATTGAAGATGATCCTCTTGTGCTTCTTGATAGTCTCAACAAGGAGCTTGTTAAGCTCGGTGGAGAAATCAGCAGCGCCTTCAAGTCTGTCGGCAAATTCCTTAAGGGAATTTGCAACGATAGTGTTGAGTATGCAGTTTGTGCAGGCGATGGTCTCGGAAGAACCAAGGCTTCTGAATTCGAACTTGTTACCTGTGAATGCGAAAGGAGAAGTTCTGTTACGGTCTGTGGTATCCTTGGGGAAGTTGGGGAGAGCCTCAACGCCGATAACAAATTCCTCGTTGGCGTCAGTCTTTATCATCTCGCCGGACTCGAGAGCATCAAGGATCTGCTGCAGCTCAGTGCCTACGAAGATGGACATGATAGCAGGAGGTGCCTCGTTAGCGCCAAGACGGTGGTCATTGCCTGCGGAAGCAACGGAAAGTCTCAGCAGGTCAGCGTTCTCATCAACAGCCTTGATGATAGCTGCAAGGAAGGTAAGGAACTGGATATTGTCCTTAGGATTCTTGCCGGGGTCGAGAAGGTTCTGACCCTCGTTAGTGGAGATAGACCAGTTATTGTGCTTACCGGAACCGTTAACGCCAGCGAAAGGCTTCTCGTGGAGGAGGCAGACAAGACCGTGCTTAAGAGCTACCTTCTTCATGATCTCCATGGTAAGAGCGTTCTGGTCAGCAGCAACGTTTGAAGTAGTGAAGATAGGAGCCATCTCGTGCTGAGCGGGAGCAACCTCGTTATGCTCAGTCTTGGAGTAGATGCCAAGCTTCCAGAGCTCTTCATCAAGGTCGGTCATGTACTCATGAACTCTGTCCTTGATGTTGCCGAAGTAGTGGTCTTCAAGCTCCTGACCCTTAGGTGCCTTAGCGCCGAAAAGGGTTCTTCCGGTGTAGATAAGGTCCTTACGCTGATCGTAAAGCTTCTTGTCAACGAGGAAATATTCCTGCTCGGGACCTACAGTAGTGGTAACTCTTGTAGCATTGGAACCGAAGAGCTTCAGAACTCTTACAGCCTGCTCGGAAATAACCTCCATTGAACGGAGAAGAGGAGTCTTCTTATCGAGGACTTCGCCTGTGTAGGAGCAGAATGCTGTAGGTATGTAAAGTGTGTTATCCTTGATAAATGCGGGAGATGTGGGGTCCCATGCGGTGTAGCCTCTTGCCTCGAATGTAGCTCTCAGACCGCCGGAGGGGAAGGAAGACGCATCAGGCTCGCCCTTGATAAGCTCCTTGCCTGAGAATTCCATTATTACCTTTCCGTCATCTGTAGGAGAGATAAAGGAATCGTGCTTCTCTGCGGAAAGACCTGTCATGGGGTGGAACCAGTGGGTGTAGTGAGTAACGCCCTGCTCTACAGCCCAGTCCTTCATAGCGGTTGCGATAACATCGGCAACATCGGGATCGAGTGCAGTTCCCATAGTCTTGGTCTTAAGAAGAGCCTTATAAACGTTCTTGGGAAGTCTGGACTTCATTGTTTCCTCGTTAAAAACATTGCAGCCGAAATAATCGGGTACATTCTTAACTCCCTGGATAATACTCTCTGACATAATATTTTCCTCCCTTAAAAATCATCAAAAACAAAAGACACCGACAGACAGTGCCCGCTTTTTATGCGGTAACTGTTTATCGGCGTCATTGCCTTTGAAATATTAACTGTGTTTTAGTATGTTTATATAATACACCATTATTTCCTGTTTGTCAAGCCCTTTTCCAAATATTATTGCAAGATTTATAAAATAACTTGCATTTTGACATCTTTTTTACGCATTTTGCAGAAAAATCAGCCGAAATACGAATTTTAAAGAGCATTAACATTCAGCATAATCTTTGTTTACGGAAGCAGACGGTTCATGTCTCTGGGGAACATGGAAGCCTGACGGACATTTGCCTGACCGAGAAGCTTCATAACAAGTCTCTCGAGACCGATACCCAGACCGCCGTGAGGAGGAAGTCCGTACTTGTGGCTCTCGAGGTAGCTCTTGAAGTCCTCGGGGTCAAGACCCTGTGCCTTCATCTTTTCAAGCTGCTCGTTGTAATCGTGGATACGCTGACCGCCTGTTGTGATCTCCAGACCTCTGAAAAGAAGGTCGAACTTGCAGGCTGTTCTGGGGTCTTCCTTGTCGTTCATTGCATAGAAAGGAGGCTTGGAAGAGGGGAAGTTTGTTACAAAGATAAACTCTGTACCGTAGTTCTCCTTTGCCCAGTTGCAGAGGAACACCTCGTCCTCAGGCTCCAGGTCAAACTTGTTCTTTGCCTTGCTGCCCTTGATAAGTGTAACAGCGTCCTCGAACTTTACTGCGGGTATCTCGGTGATCTCAGGGATATCTGCATTCAGTATCTTTATTTCATTTGCATAGTTTTCCTTCAGGTAATCCATCAGGTAGCGGAGCATTGCGGTCTCCATATTCATAACGTCGTACATATCGTTGATGAAGCCCATCTCAAAGTCAAGACCGATGTACTCGTTCAGGTGACGTGAGGTTGAGTGACGCTCTGCACGGTAAACGGGAGCGATCTCGAAAACTCTGTCGAAGAAAGCCACAGCAGCCTGCTTGTAGAACTGAGGAGACTGGTTGAGGAATGCCTCGTGATCGAAGTAGTCGAGACGGAAGATGTTTGCGCCGCCCTCTGCGCCCTGTGCAACGATCTTGGGTGTGTGGATCTCGGTGAATTTATTCTTTATCATAAACTCTCTGAATCCTGAAACAACGCCCTCCTGGAACTTGAAAACAGCTCTTTCCACGGGATTTCTCAGGGCAACGCTTCTGTTATCCAGATTAACGTCCAGTGTGCAGCCGATCTTTCTTGCGGAAACGTGGAGAGGATAATCAAACTCGGGCTTGTGGATAAGCTTGATGCCTGTCATGGCGATCTCGATGCCGTTGTAAGCACGGTCGTCCCTTCTTACAGTACCCTTGACTGTAACGAAGCAGCCCTCCTTGATGCCGTCGATGCTGTCGGGGCAGGTCTCGGGGGAATATACGGACTGGATAAGGTATCTTGCTGTTCTGAGTATTACAAAAGCAAATCCGCCCATCTTCTTAACCTTATGAACGCAGGCAGAGATCTCTATCTCCTTGCCCTCGCTGTTCTTGGCTTCTTCAAGGTCAAATTCGCACAAAATGTCATTGCCGTTGATTTTTTCCATTGATATTAACCACCTTTTTCGGCATTTTTCACCGAGAAATTTTTCTTCATAAAAAAGATTATACCACAGCTTTCCGCTGTTGTCAACATTTTTGCCTTTCAGCCCTCAATTTATTCTCCCATAAGCTTCTCTGTGACAGGTCCGCAGGTAGAAATGCAGTCGAAAAGATAAATGCACATCATCAGCCAGAAGGACACGCAGGTGAAAATTATGGGAAAAGTCCTTTTCTTATGGTACTCATTGAACTGAGGGAAGGATATCCTGTGATTAGCAAGCAGCACTATCAAGGTTATGGTGCCGATGACACCGAAGCCCACAATAAGCAGCATCCAGTATATGGAAGCGGACTCCTCGCCCAGATAATACTCCGCAAAGCTGTTGGTCATGGCAGCGGTATTCACGAATATATGCCCTGCTATGGGGAGAATGAGGGAGCCTGTTTTTACCGCAGCGTAACCGAAAACTATGCCGAGACAAATGCACAGCACTGTCTGAACGAAGTTTCCGTGCATAAGTCCGAAGATAAGTGCGGACATGAATATGGCAAAGCTCTGGCTTATCCTGCTGAGGCGGCGGAGAATAACCCCTCTGAACATAAGTTCCTCAGCAATGGGAGCAAGTATGGCGGTGGTCACAAAGCTTACCGCCAGATATGTGGGGCTAAGATCCTCCTCAGTCAAGTAATCCTCCGATATGGGCGATATGCCTATGGAGAACATTCCGTTTATAAGCAGCGCCTGACAGATAAGCGCCGCAGCATATGCGAACATTACCATTCCGAAGAAAGCAAGAACAGACTTTGAACCAATCCTGTCCGTTCTGAAATAATCACCGGCGGAAGCATGGCTCGTGCCCTTGTCAAAAAGGAAAATACCTATGCAGAACACAATGGACGGCAGACTTCCCGCAATATTGTAAAGCCAGTCAACTATAGCCGTTCCGTCCTCGGTATAGCGGAACTCATATCCGCTGAGGCTCATTATTATAAAGATAGCCTGCGCCATAATGAACGAGCCGACACAGTGCACCAAAGCCCTGCCGAATGTGCCGAAATACTGCCTTTTCAGCGCCTTGCGCTCCTGCGGGGAGACCTCGAACATATCTCCGTTCCCCATATTTCCGCTCGGATACTGCGGAGTATAAGGCACATAGGGACGATATCCGCCCTGAACTGGTGCGCTATAACCATTGTTTGCAGGCTCATTGCTGTTCTGCCCGTAATTCTGTCCGTTGAAATTGTTATCCATATTACCTCCGTATCACTCACCGAAGCGTGCTTTCAGCTTGTCAAGGATAAGCCATGCGCACTTGTTGATGTCGCCGCAGCCCATGGTAAGGATAAGGTCGCCCTCTTCCGCATGGCTGCTCACATACTCGGCACACAGCTCAAAGTTGCGGTCGTGATCCTGTTCGTCCCCGAACCACACAGCGCCCTCGACCTTATTTCCAAGATCCTTGTCATAGATATTGTAGGTATTTTTCTCACGGGAACCCATGATGGCTGTGATAACGCACTTGTCGGCGATTTTCAGCACCCTTGCGAAATCGTCCAGCAGAAGCGCAGTACGTGAGAATGTAAAGGGCTGGAAAACTGCCCATACGTGGTTGAAGTTCATGCCCTTTGCCGCCCTGAGAGTTGCTTCCAGCTCGGTAGGGTGATGACCGTAATCATCGCAGACGGTGATGTTATGCACCTCGCCGTATTTTTCAAAGCGGCGCTTTGCACCTCTGAAGGAGTCAAGACCGTTTCTCACCATTTCTCCGTCAGCGCCCGATTCATATGCGGCAGCAGCTGCGGCAACGGCGTTGAGAACATTGTGCTCGCCGGGGACATGAAGAGCCGCATGGGTGAAAAGCTCACCATTATGGATAATATCAAACTCGGTAAGCAGACCGTTCTTTCTCTCAACATTGGCAGGCTGCCACTCGCAGCCATCGGAATAGCCGAAGGTTATAATGTTTTCTATGCCCTCAAGAGCGCTCATTGTGTTTTTATCATCGCCGTTGGCAATGACCTTTCCTGCCATGGAGCAGAACTTGCCGAAGGACTTTTTGATGTTATCGAGAGTGCCGAAATAGTCAAGGTGGTCTGCGTCCACGTTCAGCACCACTGCGATATCGGGATAAAGCTTTAAGAAGTGATCCTCAAACTCGCACGCCTCGCATACCATTGTTTCGGAAGAGCCTACACAGCCGCTTCCGCCGATGATAGGCAGCTTTCCGCCGATGTAAGCGGTGATATCAATGCCGCCCTGCTTCAGTATCTGGGTTATCATAGAGGTAACGGTGGTCTTGCCGTGGGTTCCGCTGACGCATACGGCATTGGAGTACATCTTTGTGATGATGCCCAGCAACTCGCTTCGCTCCAGAACAGGAACTCCGCTGGCATTTGCCGCAATAAGCTCGGGATTATCCTGCATAATGGCAGCCGTGCGGATTATCAGATCGGCGCCCTTGATATTGTCAGCGCTCTGACCCAGAAATACCTCAATTCCCATCGACCTTACAGCCTTTAGGGTGTCGGTCTCGTTATTATCCGAGCCTGTGATATAATAACCCTTTGAATGAAGTATCTGGGCAAGGGGATACATACCACTGCCGCCAATTCCTATCATATGAATATGTTTTTTATCTTTCAAAATATCATCATCAAATTTTCCAACAAAGTTATTCAAAAGTTTCACCTCAGTTAAGAATAATTTAAGAGTAGTATATTATAATTAAAGCCGTGGGTAGGAAAAATATTTTTCCATGATATATGTATATTGCAGACGGATACTATTCATAATATCCATATCCGAAAGCACAGATTTTAAGGAGGACACTGAAAATGACAATCACAGACATCAAGATCAGAAAGATCATTCCCGACGGCCGTCTCAGAGCCGTTATCTCCATCACCGTGGACGACCAGATCGCTATTCACGATATCAAGGTAGTTCAGGGCGACGCAAGACTTTTCGTTGCAATGCCCAGCCGTAAGGACGAGAACGGCGTATTCAGAGATATCGTTCATCCTATCTCCCCTGATGCAAGACAGTCTATCGAGAGCCAGATCCTTGACGCTTACACCCGCCACATCGAAATGATGCAGGCTGAGGCTGAAGCTGAAGAAGCAGGCCTTCTTTAATTCTGATTACTGAATATATTACCGCTCTTGCTTTCCGCAGCTTGCTGTGAAAAGCAAGAGCTTTTTATTTGCTTATTTGCCGCTGTCAACTATCATTTTTGTTTTGAGCAGAGCTATCTGTGTCTTGGCATCGGGTATCTTGCCGTCCATAACCATCTGCACAGCCTCGTCAAGAGGAACTTCAAGAACGTCAAGAAACTCCCCTGCGTCGGTATGTGAGCTGCCGAATTCAAGGTCTCTTGCCAGATACATATGGATCTTTTCGGTAAGATATGCAACAGAGGGGTAGCATACGCCCAGATACTCAAATCTGCCGCAGTGAGCGCCCGTTTCTTCCCCAAGCTCCCTGAGAGCGGCGCTGCGGTGCTCCTCGCCCTTTTCAAGCTTCCCTGCGGGTATCTCGAGAAGAGGCTCGCCGAATGCGTATCGGAACTGGCGCACCATTATCACCTTGTTATCGTTTGTCAGGGGCACAACGCACACTCCGCCCGAATGGATAACAAGCTCTCTTCCGACTACAGAGCCGTCCTCAAGCTCAGCCTTGTCCTTTCTTACCGTAATGATGCGGCCCTCAAAGACAACTTCCTTATCAACTGTTTTTTCGCTCAGATGCACAAAAACCACTCCTCATCATAGGAACTGCTATCCTGCCGTAATGCAGGTCTCAGTTATTCATTATAACACATTTTGACCAATTTAACAAGACAATTTTCAGAAATTTTTTTATTATTTTCTGCCGATAATCCTTGTTTTTTACACAGGAAAATATTATAATGATATTGTATGACTTTATGCACCTGCAAACAAGTCTGCAAATACGTTACACAAACAGAAACGGAGACGAATATGGAAGAAAATCTTAATATTCAGCCCGATACCGCTCCCGAGGCAGCAGCGGTAAATACGGAGACTAAAAAGAAAAGCAGCAAGCCTGCACTGTTTTTGAAAAAAATATGGAACTTTATTAAGGAAAAGCGCAGCTATTTCATTGCGTTTTTTATCCCTGCCATTCTCCTTTTCGGAGCATATGCCGCATTCGGTGTTCACCCCTTCGGCGATATGTCCGTGCTGGTGCTTGACCTGAACGGTCAGTACGTGTATTACTTCGAGCACCTGCGTGACGTGCTCCACGGCAGCGGAAGCCCCTTTATCTCATGGAGCCGCAACCTTACCGGTGAGACTGTTGGAATGTTTGCATATTACCTTGCAAGCCCCTTTACGCTGATACCAATGCTGCTCCCCCGCTCTGTAATGACAGAATCCCTGCTTATAATGCAGCTGTGCAAGGTGGGAACAGCTTCCGTTACCTTCAACTATTACCTCAGGCACTCAAAGGGCTGCCGCAACTCCACAGCAATGCTTTTCGGCTTGCTTTACTCTCTTATGGGCTATATGATAGTGCAGCTCATGAACCCCATGTGGCTGGACGGACTTATTTATCTGCCCCTTATCATCTACGGCATTGAAAAGATAATTGACGATGGCGGCTGGCTGCGCTTTATAATCCCCTTGGCACTTATGTATATGGCGCATTTCTACATCGGCTGGATGATAACATTTTTCTCGGTCATCTATTTCCTGTACTATTATTTTGCAGGTCAGAAGAACTACAAGCTTTCGGTGAAGTCCTTCTTCAAGTCGGGACTGAAATTCGGTCTGGGCGGCATAATCGCAGCGGCTTCCGCATCATGGGTGCTTATCCCACTGTATTATTCCCTGAAGCTTGGCAAGTTTGAGTTTTCCACCCCCAGCTATGAGCTTAAAACTCAGTTTGACTTTATCGACTTTTTCAAAAATCTCCTGCCAAATGTCTATGACACCTGCCGCCCCGAGGGTTCTCCCGTTGTTTACTGCGGCGTGCTTACTATAATCCTGCTGCCCCTGTTCTTCCTTAACGAGAAGATTCGCTTCCGCCAGAAGATGGGTCTGGGCGCAGTGCTTATGACTATCCTGCTCTCAATGTACCTTTCCACCGTTGACCTTGCATGGCACGGCTTCCAGGTGCCGAACTGGCTCCCCTACCGCTACAGCTTTACATTCAGCTTCATTCTTCTGGTAATGGCTGCCATGACCTTTGAGCGCCTCAGCGGCATCACACTCAAGGAAATAGGCTGCGTGTGCGTGGGACTGTGCATATACGCATTCTACATCGGCAGGCAGGATTTTGACGGCGTTACCCTGCTGCTCACTGTCTGGTACACTGTTATATTCACCGTTATCTACTCTATCATTCTCAGATTTGTAAAGCTTTCCGACAGAAAGCGCCGCTCGGTGCTCACATTCATTATCGGCATATTCGTTATCGGTGAGCTTTTCGGAACATCGCTCTCCACCATGGAGGCAATAAACAGCGATGTTGTATATTCAAAATATTCCTCTTACAACAGATACATTACTCTCGGACGTGACACCGTAAAGAAGATACTCCAGAAAGACAGCTTTGATGACGGCGTTTACCGCATTGAAAAGAACCACCACCGCACCGTAAACGACGCAATGGCATTCGGAAGCTACGGCATATCCCATTCCAGCTCCACCCTTAATGCCGCTCCAATCCAGTTCCTGAGAAAGCTGGGCTTCTCCTACGGCGGACACTATACAAAGTATAAGGGCTCCACCTATGTGAGCGACGCTATCCTTGGCATAAAGTATGTTATGGAAAAGGGCGACGCTGAGGACGATATAATCCCCACAAACAAGCATTACGATGACCTGCTGCTCACAAACCGTGACGAAAAGGACATCTGGGCTGTGTATGAGAACCCCAACGCCCTGCCGATCGCATTCATGGCTGACAGCTCCGTTCTTGACGTGGTTCTTGAAAAGGACAATCCCTTTGCAAACCAGAACAACCTTCTCAGCCACCTTGTTTCCGATGAATACACCGAATACTTCAAGCAGATATCCGTCAGCAAGACTCTGCCCGAAAATGCAAAGCAGTCAAGCTACGGCGCACACATAAAATACACCCCTATCGTTGAGGGCGAAAACTCCCACATCGAGTTCATCATCAAGGCTCCCACCGAGGATATGATATATATGTATCTCCCCTCCAACTATGAGCGCAAGGTAAATCTCTGGCTCAACAAGGATTTCCTTGACTATTATTTCGAGGGCGGAAACATGGTCATCCAGACCCTTGGCAAATTTGAGGAAAATGAAGAAATATCCCTTATCGTTACCATTACCGAGGACAAAAAGGAAGTGCTTTTCAAGGACAAGCTCTTCTATTATCTTGACGAGGACAAGTTCAAGGAAGCCGTAAGCACCCTGAGGGAACACCCCCTGAACATCTCCGATTTCAGCGAAGATCACATCAAGGGAACCATCACCGCCGACAAAGACGGCATAATGTTCACCACTATCAGCTGGGAGCCGGGCTGGACTGTTAAGGTCGATGGTCAGAAGGTGGAGCCTGTAAAGGTATGCGACGCACTTATCGGCGTAGAGCTTACCGAGGGAACTCACGATATCGAAATGACCTTCTTCCCCAAGGGACTTTCACAGGGAATCATTCTTTCGGTATGCGGCATCATCGCTATCGTTATAATCGCAATCTACCCCAAGAAAGAAGAAAAGATACTGCTTGACAAGCTCAATGACTGAGTATTAAAGGAGAACTATGAGCAGAAGCTATAAACGTCACGCCGTTTATAAGGACAAAAACTGTGCTTACAGCAAACGGCAGGCATCACGTACTGTACGCAGGCACGAGGTCTCGGGCATCGGAGAATACAAAAAGCATTATTGCTCATGGAACATCTGCGACCACCGATTATATGAAGGCTCATTTGAAGAGAGCCTTGAAATATGGCGCAGACTGTGGCAAAGCTCCCCCATGCTGCAAAAACAGTATCCCGATTGGAAAAGAGCATACAGAAGCTGGGTAACATTTTACAAAAGCAAATGAAACGGAGAATACTATGTCAAAGACCGCACTTATAACAGGCGCATCAAGAGGCATCGGCAGGGAATGTGCAAGGCTGTTTGCGCAGGCAGGCTATAACGTTGCCGCCATATACAACAAAAGCAAGGAAGCGGCACTGAGCCTTAAAGCCGAAACAGGCTGCGAAATATTCAGGTGCGACGTATCCCGCTGCAAGGAAGCACATGACACTGCCGAGACGGTTTCCAGGCATTTCGGCAGCATTGATGTGCTGATAAACAACGCAGCCATTGCACAGCAGGCACTTTTCTCGGATATAACCGAGGAAATGTGGGACAATATGTTTGATACCAACGTAAAAAGCGTCTATAACTTCACCCATGGGGTGCTTCCTCATATGATACACGAAAAATACGGCAGGATAATAAACATCTCCTCCATGTGGGGGCAGGTGGGCGCTTCCTGCGAGGTGCATTATTCCGCAGCAAAGGCGGCTGTCATAGGCCTCACAAAGGCTCTGGCAAAGGAAACGGGGCTTTCGGGCATTACCGTCAACTGCATTGCCCCGGGCGTTATAGACACTGACATGAACAAAAATCTTGACTCTGAAACTATGGAATATCTTAAAGAGGAAACTCCCATGAACCGTCTGGGAACTCCCCATGACATAGCACGGACGGCGCTTTTTCTGGCAGATGAACGCTCCGACTTTATCACGGGGCAGATAATAGGAGTAAACGGCGGCTTTATAATCTGACCATGGAGGGACGGCAATGACCGAGATACAGCTTACCGAAATATGCGCTGAATTTGCCATAATGCTTGTCTCATACGGCGCTGAGATATACCGCACCGAGGATACTATCCGCAGGATATGCACTGCCTACGGTCATAAAAATGCGGAAATATACGTCACCCCCGCAAACTTCATCATAACCGTAAAATCTCCCGACGGAGTGCCCATAACCAACTCGAAGAACGTTTCGGGCAGGAACACCAACCTTGACAGAGTGGGCAAGCTCAACGAGCTTTCACGCTTCATCTGCCGAATGAAGCCCGATGCGGAAACTATACAGAAGCACCTTGACACTATCCGTCACAGAAGGACCTACAGTCAGCCCGTGCTGTACCTCAGCTATGCGGCTGCGGGTGCGGCTTTCACGCTGTTTTTCGGCGGCGGAGCTGTGGAAGCGGTTTTCGGCTCACTTCTTGCAATAATAGTTAAGTTCACCAGCGACAAGCTCTCAGCCATAAAGGCAAGCACGTTCCTTAACGCCGTAGTCTGCTCAATGGTAATGTCTCTTATAGCGGTGGGACTTTCAAAGGCAGGGGCAGTCCCCCGCTTTGACAAAATGATAATCGGCGTTTCAATGTCCCTGGTTCCGGGAGTTGCCCTGACAAACTGCATGAGAGACTTTATCTCGGGGGACTTTTTCTCGGGGATATACACCCTTACCGAAGCTATCCTTACCGCAGCAGGTCTGGCTGTTGGCACAGGCTCGGCAGTAGCAGCTGTAATAAAGTTCTGAAAGGTGCATGGATATGGATACAGATATCATAAAAGATGTGGTGCTCCCATGCGTGTTCAGCTTTGTGGGCTGCTTTGCGGTAGGCGTGCAGTTCAATATACGCTTCTGGCACCTGATAGCAGCCTCTGTAGGCTCCATAGTCAGCCAGATGATCTTCTCGGTAATGAGCATGAGCGACTACAACGGCATAAAGTGCTACTTTGTGGCAGCGGCAGCCGTGGCGTTCTATTCCGAAGTAATGGCCCGTGTGTGCAAGGCTCCCGTTAATATGTACCTCATTGTGGGAATAATCCCCCTTGTCCCGGGCGGACTTATGTATTACACCATGCTTGCCCTTGTGACAGGCGATAATGAGACCTTCCTTGACCGTGCGGCTGACGCATTCGGCGAGGCGGCTGCTATTGCCATGGGCATTTTTGCAATATCGTCACTGGTGCGCATAGCATCAAATGTGTATAAATATCTTGAAAAGAAATACGGCAGCGCCTACAAGGGCAGCAGTGGAATAAAGAAGATATAGAAAGGACTTTTTATGAATATTAACAGAGATCTCCCAAAGGTGACTGTCACCGAAAAATGCAGAAAGCGCACAGCCTACGGCCACCCATGGATATACGACAACGAGGTAGTCTCCGCCGATGAGATAACCGACGGCGAGCTGGCGGACGTTGTAAGCGAAAAGAACCGCTACATAGGCACAGGCTTTTACAACTCAAAGTCCAAGATACGTGTGCGCATAATCTCCCGCAGCACCAACGACAAGTTTGACGAGGACTTTTTCCGCCGCCGTCTGCAGTACGCATATGATTACCGCAAGACCGTTATGTCCCATGAGGATATGACCGCCTGCCGCCTTATTTTCGGCGAGGGCGACAGTTTCCCCGGACTTACCGTTGACAGGTTCAATAATCTTCTTTCCGTTCAGATACTTTCACTGGGCATTGAAAAGCGCAGAGATATCATTCTCCCCGCTCTGCTGGATATTCTCAGAAATGACGGCTGCAAAATTGACGGCATCTATCTGAGAAATGACGTAAATATACGCACTCTTGAGGGCATGGCAGAGGAAAAGGGCTGGTATCTCCGAGAGAACGATGTATCCCCCGTCACCGTCATTACCGAAAACGGCATAAAGTACAATGTTGACGTGGAAAACGGTCAGAAAACCGGCTTTTTCCTTGACCAGAAATATAACCGACGTGCCGCAGCCTCCATTGCCAAGGGCAAGAACGTGGTTGACTGCTGCACTCACACAGGCTCCTTTGCGCTTAACTGCGCCAAGGGCGGTGCGGCTCATGTCACCGCTGTTGATGTTTCCGCTCAGGCGATAGAAATGGCACGCTCCAACGCAGAGCTTAACGGGCTGTCGGGAAATATGTCCTTTGTGACCTCCGATGTGTTTGATTTTCTCAAAAACCGCATTGAGACCCATGACCGCAGCGCCGATTATATTATCCTTGACCCGCCTGCCTTTACCAAATCCAGAAAGACCGTTGGCAACGCAAAGAACGGCTATCTGGAGCTTAACACGCTGGCGATGCGACTGCTGCCCAGAGGCGGATATCTTGCCACAGCCTCATGCTCCCACTTCATGACAGAGGAGCTTTTCGCTCAGATGCTACGTGACGCAGCAAGAGCCGCAGGGGTAAATCTCAGAATGATAGAAATGCGCCGTCAGGCTCCCGATCACCCTATCCTCATGTCCGTTGACGAGACGGAATACCTGAAATTCTACCTGCTGCAGATAATCTGACGCAGTGTTGCGGAAGCGATTACCATAGCCTAACTATATGTGAAAATACTCGTAATAAAATTACTCAGATGTTATTTTGCCATAAAAATACAGTAAATTATTGTGCAGTATAAACATATTCTTCCTTTTATCCTTGTTTTCTTTGTTACAAATAAGTATTGCCAAACTTTCAAATAACTGGTATAATACTAAACGTTGTGTAAGATATATATATAAGCTATATCAAATCGCAGCAAAATCCTTGTGTGGAAAGCAAGGATACAAATGGGAAAGATTTAAAGGAGAATTTCACTATGAAAAAGACTATTATGGCAATCGTACTGGCATCTGCACTTGCACTTTGTGCAACCGCTTGCGGCAACAATGATACTGCTGAGGACGCTACACTCGGCGAATCTGAGGCTGTTGCTGAGACCGCTACTCTCGGCGATTCCGAAGCTGCTGCTGAATAATCTTTTGTTAGTACATATGCCAAAGCCCGTCGGAGGATCCTCCGACGGGCTTTATTTTGTTGTATTTATTCGGGCTTGTACAGGCTCATTACCGAGCAAGCCTGCTTTACGCCGTCCACTGCTGCGGACATTATTCCGCCTGCATAGCCTGCGCCCTCTCCGCAGGGGTACAGTCCCTCTGCCGAAAGGCTGCACATATTCTCCCCACGCCTTATCCTTACGGGGGAAGATGTCCTTGTTTCGGGAGCTGTAAGCACCGCTCCCCTGTCGCCGAAGCACTTCATTTTCCGTGCAAACACGCCAAGACCCGTGCGCATCATATCCGTAACAAAGGACGGGAGTATCTTGTCAAGATCGCAGGGAACCGTTCCTATGGCATATGTGGGCGTTACACTCGGAGCTTTAAGCTCTGCCTTTCTGTCAAGAAACGCTCCCACCGTTACCGCAGGGGCTTTGTAGCTGCCGCTTTGCTCAAATGCCGCACGCTCTATCTTTCGTGCAAACTCAACGCCGTCAAGTATGTTCTTTCCGTAATCCTCGGGAGAGACGGAGACCACAAGGGCGGCGTTGGCGTTAAGACCGTCTCTTGCAAACTCGCTCATTCCGTTGGTGACGATAGTTTTCTCCTCACTCTGGCTGGGAACAACAGTTCCTCCGGGGCACATACAGAAGGTGTAAACTCCCCTGCCGTTTTTGGTGTAGCTCAGCTGATATTCTCCAACGGGCAGCGCAGGGTCATCTGCATGAGCGCCGTAAAGGCTCACGTTAACGTCCTTCTGCAAATGCTCGATGCGTGCGCCAACAGCAAAGGGCTTTGGCTCCATAACGATCTCACGGCGGAAGAGCATTTCAAAGGTATCTCTTGCGCTGTGACCTATGGCAAGTATCATGGCGCAAACAGGTATCTCCTCGCTTCCGTTCACGGTAACAGAGCGCAGTCTGCCGTTTGAAAGGGAAATATCCGTCACCTGACTGTTAAAGCGAACTTCTCCCCCAAGGCTGATTATACGCCGGCGGATATTTTTCACAACGCCCCTGAGCCTGTCAGTGCCGATGTGGGGCTTTGCCTTTGTAAGTATCTCATCGGGAGCGCCGAACTCCGCAAAGCGTGCGGAAACATATCTGCAAAGGGGGTCTTTTATGCGTGTGGTGAGCTTTCCGTCGGAGAATGTGCCTGCGCCGCCCTCGCCGAACTGAACGTTTGTTTCGGACGAGAACTCTCCCCCATGCCAGAAATCGGAGACAGCTCTGCTGCGGTTATCCACATCAGCGCCACGCTCCAGCACCAGCGGACGGTAGCCCATTTCCGCAAGAACGAGAGCCGCAAACATTCCCGCAGGCCCGAAGCCGCACACGGCGATACGTCCCTCAGGGGAAATGCTGCCTGTTATCTTTGGCTCAAAGGGCGTGATATCAACATAGGTGCAGAAATCCTTCAGGGAGCATATCTTTTCCTCTTCCGCTCTGCTTTCAAGCTCCGCCCAGACAGAAGAGACAGTCTTGATATCGTTCTGCTTGCGTGCATCAAGAGATATCTTGTGAATACCCGTCTGAACGGCCTTTTTTATGCCTGCCTTTTTAAGCGCCGCTCCGATTATCTCGCTGCTGTCTGTTCCGACAGGTGAATTTATCCCCTGAATAATAATTGCCATGATAAAACCGCCTTTTTAGAATAAAATGAAAAATTTTCCTGATCTGAATTGTTTAATATATAAAAAGACCCACGAAAGGAACATGACCATGAAAAGGATTTACGCCCTTCCCATTATTGCCGCTCTTATCTTATGCGGCTGCTCAAAGGAGATCACCGTGATACCGCAGGCAGATATACCCTCGGAAACTGCCGACGAAACTGCCGCAAAGCAAACACAGCCGGCAGAAACCACTGAAACACAGGCTCAGACCTCCGCTGTGTCGGAAACCATCATCACCGCAGATATTCCCATTGACGATGATACCGATGTTTTTGACGACAGCGAATTTTCCGATATCACCGACCTTGCCGATGAGGAGCTGACCGACAACACCATGACCGTCACAGTTATGTCCGTAAGCGAAAACGGCTTTATGGCAGCTCTGAGTCAGGACACATTTTTCGGCAAAAAGAATGACAAAGTGTCAATCGGTCTGCCATATGATCACCCTGAGATAGAGAGCGGCTGTGTGCTTATGGTCACTCTTTCCGATGACTGCGAGGTCATGGAAAGCTATCCCATGCAGATAAGCAGCCAGTATGTGGAGTATATAGAGGTGCTTACTTATCCCGATGAATAAGCTCCGCCGCTTCGGGACAGGTGCGTATGTAGTGGAAAAGATACTGCTGGGCAATGCCCTGAACCCCCTTTACGCAGTCGGGCAGACCGTTGGGATAAAAGCTTTCGTTAACACGCTTTATCCACACATCAACGGGATATGCGTCCGTTCTGTACATACCGAAAAGCAATACGCACATAGCCACCTTGGGGCCAATGCCCTTGACGGTCATAAGCGCTTTTTCCGCTTCCGTCAGGGGCATTTTCTTTACCTCGTCCAGCGAAAGCTCGCCTGAATTGACCCTTGCGGCGCAGTCCTCGATGTACTTTGCACGAAAGCCCGCACGCAAAGGCGCCAGATCATCGGCAGTAACGCCCCTCATCTGAGAAAACTGCGGAAATCCGCCGTACATATCGCACAGCCTGCCGATTATCCCCTTTATTCGTGGGATATTGTTGTTCTGAGAAAGAATGAACGATATAAGGCACTCCTCTGCATCCTGCCTGAGAAGCCTTACGCCCTTGGCATATGCGCACGCCTTTGCAAGGGTTTCGTCCTCAGAAAAGCGGCGTTTCAGCTCGCCGTAATCCGTGTTAAGATCAAAGTAATCCAGCCAGATGTTTCTGAAATCCTCCTCGGTAACGCCGTGGAGAATGAATATCCCCTTGTCATATTCCGTCTGGGATATAGTCAAGGGGATATTTTTGTAATATCCCTTGTACGTCCTGAAATAGTCCGAGGTTACGCTTTCCCACCTGAACGCCTGACCGCAGTCAAGGGTATCGTCAAGGGAGAAATTTTCTTCGCAGAGAATGATATCTCCGTTTTTATAAGTATAATCCATATTATCACCGATCGTTCGCAGTTACGCAGACATACTTATAAGCCTGCCTGAAATTTTTAAAGCTACACCTTATTATAACATAATTTTCGGCACATGAAAAGAGGAAAATTTATTGTAACATAAAAAGCAGCCATCCGCTACAGATGACTGCTTTTTATGGAAAGATTTTAAGAGAGGATAGTGTGTTTTTTTATCAAAGGTTTGTTCCCTTTGAGTATGTTCTTATTATACACTATTATTTTTAAATATTCAATTCATTTTTTGCACATTATTTACTCAGGATTTTTGGCAGTTATCACATAAAGTTATAATTGACTCAAATGTTTTTGTGCAAGATTATAATTTGCCTCACTGTTTTTCTCAACAATCCGCCTTTTCGGCATAATATAAGTATAAAAATAAAGTATCGCCGACAAAGCTGATATTTTAAAGAAGCAGAGCGATACACAGACGGAGGTATTTTTATGAACGAACACTACTTTTTAGGCTCATCTTCCCCATGCGGCTTTGTGACACCTATCAAGGAGCTGCTGGGCGACACGGACAACACTGTCTATCTCCTGAAAGGCACGGCAGGCTGTGGAAAATCCACACTGATGAAAAAAATATCTGCTGCCTTTTCCGATGAACCCCAGGAAATATACCACTGCTCCTCCGACCCCGATTCCCTGGACGCAGTTTATCTGAAAAACAGAAAAGCTATCATTATGGACGGCACCGCTCCCCACTGCTTTGACCCTGTTTATCCAAAAGCGGTGGAGTCTATAATCGACCTGGGGGCATATCTGGACACCGCAAAGCTCAGGCAGAACAAAAAGGATATCATCATCGTCACCGATGAGTGCGCAGGCTTCCACAAGCGCTGCCGCCTGTGCCTTGCGGCTATTTCCTCGGTAATATCCGATATGCTTTCCGCCGCAGCCGAGTCCCTGGATATAGAAAAGCTGAACGCCTTTACCGGCCGTACATCAAAGAGGCTTATCCCAAGGAAAGCCGAAAAAACAGCCTGCGGCAAGGTAACTGCAAAGCAGCTTTCGGCAATGACCATGAACGGCTACAAGACCTATCTGCCTGAGTATGAGAAGATATATCTGCTGTCCGACAGCTTTATGGCAGGCTCGGATATATTCCTCCGTGACATCTGCGACTCGGCTGTAAGAAAGGGCTATGATGTTATCGTCAGCCGCTGCCCTCTCTGCACCGAAATGTACTACGAGCACGTTCTTATCCCCGAGCTTGGCACGGCGTTCATATCATCGGGCTGCATCAATAACATAACTGTGGAGAGCAGCAAAAAGGTAATAAATTTCAGGCGGTTCTATGTCCCTCAGCCCATGATAAAACAGCGGCTGAGATTCGGCAAAAAAGCGGCTTCCGAAATGATCCGTGAAGCCACTTCGGCAATGCAGTCCGCAAAGGATATCCATGATACGCTGGAAAAATATTATGTCTCTGCCGCCGATTTCGACAGCCTTAACCGCCTTTCCTACAAGCTTATCTCGGAGATAAAGAGCTTATAAGGCTGTGCCCGAGGAGTTGTCGTCCTTGACACCCTCGGTGCTTTCGGGGATAAAAAGTATCTTTATGGTCATAAGTATAAGCTTTATGTCAAGCAGCAAAGAATACTGCTCAATGTACATCAGATCAAGACGCAGCTTGTCATAGGGCGTGGTGTTGTACTTTCCCAGCACCTGCGCATATCCCGTAAGTCCTGCCTTGACCTTGAGCCTGTAGCGGAATTCGGGCATTATCTTTTCGTTTTCCGCAGCAAGCTCTGGGCGCTCGGGGCGGGGTCCTACTATGGACATATCTCCCTTTAAGATATTCAGCAGCTGAGGAAGCTCATCTATTCTCACCTTGCGTATAACTCTGCCCACAGGGGTGATGCGGTCGTCATGCTCGCCCGCAAGTCTTGCCACGCCGTCCTTTTCAGCGTCAGTTTTCATGCTTCTGAATTTATAGACCTTGAACACCTTGCCGTCACGGGTGAGCCTGTCCTGAGTGTAGAACACGGGACCGCCGTCATACAGCTTGATGCACAGAGCGGTTATGAGCATTATGGGCGATGTTACAATGCAGCCCAGCGCCGAAAGCAAGATATCAAAGGCACGCTTGATGATAAGCGACTCGGCGGAAAGTCCCGAATTTCGGCATACAAGAAGCGGCGTATCGAACAGATGTATCTGCTCCGCACCTCTTATAATGATATCCGACAGCTTGGGAGTGATGTATGTGCGCTTGGAGTTTGCAAAGCATATTTTCAGGATATCGTTCTTCCGCTCGCTGGGAACATCGCAGATGATAACAGCGTCATAGGAAACTATAAGCTCGGTAATAAGGCTGATATCCTCATCGCAGCTTACAGCACGGCAGATCATGAACCTGTCCTCACGGAGGCTCATTTTTTCAACAAGTCCCACCGCCTGCCTGCTTCCGTAGATTATCACCATTTTCTTGGGCGCATAAAGCTTTGAGTAAATGCGGTTGCCGCAGAATGCCCAGATACCAATGAACGCCATGTCAGCAAGAGTGACCCAGAGCATAGGCAGCACATCGGCAACAGAACGCTCCAAAAGACATATCTGCACATATGTTATGCCGTTGATGAACAGCACGGACAAGCACTGGGAATAAATGATGTCCGACACTCTCAGCAGACCTATCCTGAAGCCGTTGTATATCCTTGAAAACAGAAAGATAAGCACCACATACACGCCGAAAATAAGCAGATTTCCCTTCCAGCCGAAATGGTCAGCCTGGATCCTGTCGGAATTGAGCACAAGATTATAGTGAGTGAGCCATGCGCAGGCGTAGCTGCCCAGCAAGAAGATTATCAGCACGGAGGAGATAAGCCCCATTATGAGCCGTTTGTATTTTTCACGTTTTTTTATATTCATATCGGAATTTCACCCTTTAATAATGTTTATGCAGTAAATAAGTATATTATAGCACATCATAACGGCAAAATCAAGCGGTTGAGACGGGCTGTTCAGATGAATATTCAGCCGACTAAGGGATAAAATATCATCAACAAATACAAAAAAAGGTCGTGATAATATGAATGAGCCTTCTACCTGGCTGCAGACCTCCCCTTTCGGGCGCAGGCTGACGGTATTCCTCGGCGGCGGCATTATCTACTCGCTTGTCGAGGTGGTCTATCGGGGCTTCACCCACTGGTCAATGACGCTGACAGGCGGCATATGCCTGCTGATAATGTACCTGCGGTATATCAGCCACCCCAACGACAGCATCGTGATGAAATGCTTTTTCGGAATGTGCGTGATAACATTTTTCGAGTTCGCCGTGGGCTGCATAGTAAATCTGCTCATGGGCTGGAACGTGTGGGATTATTCCCATATGTACCTGAATGTGCTGGGACAGATATGTCCCTCATACTCGGGAGCATGGTTTTTGCTGTCATATCCCGTGGCACTGGCATGCAGTCTGGAGTCCCCTGCCGATGAAACACCGAATACGGGACTTTCGGAAAATTTTTCTGTATAAACTTCAAATTAACGGCAAAAATAGTAGCGAGGCAATCCTCAGATCACTATTTGAAAGGACACGATAATATGAAAAAACATTTCAACGGCAAATTATCGGGCAAGGGAACGGCAGCCATCATCTGCTTCTGTCTGGCGGCAGTGGCAGCACTGGGAATCTTCTCCTACAACAAATCAGCCAAGGAACTGAGAAGCGAGCTTTCGGGCGTGAGCAGTACATCTGAAACAGCTCAGACAGAGGCGGCGCAGGACGCAAACGCAGCGGCGGACAACGTTCCCGTTGAAGAAGCGGCAGCCCCTCAGGAGGACATTATCCTTGAGCATGACGCATTCGGCGGCGAAGAAGCGGAGGTCTCCCCCACCGAGTCGGACGCTATCACAGGCGCAGTGGTACGTCCCGCAGACGGTGAGATACTGGAAGCGTTCTCTGACGGCGAGCTGGTAAAGTCCAAAACACTCAGCGTGTGGAAGACCCATGACGGCATCGACATTGCGGCAGCTCAGGGCGAGAATGTGAAATCAATCTGTGCGGGAACTGTCTCCGAAGTGACCGACGACCCTATGATGGGCATTACAGTTGTAATCGACCACGGCAGCGGCTACACAGGCTACTACTGCAATCTTGCGGAAGAGGTAAAGATCTCCGCAGGTGACGAGGTAAGCGCAGGCACAGTTATCGGCGAGGTGGGCAGCACTGCTGATGCCGAACTTGCGGACGAGTCCCATCTTCACTTCGGCATCAAGAAAAACGGCTCATGGACCGATCCCGCTGAGATACTCTCGGGCGAAGGAAGCTGAAAATAATATTCCCCCTTTTGTCAGGCGCACTTGTGTACTTGACTGAAGGGGGATATTTGTGTTATAATGCAGCTTATGTGATATTTAAAAAATCAAAATGCGGCAGATCGGACATAAAAAGCACGGATTTTTCCCTATATCACGCCATTTTCAATAGATTTTTGCCTCAGAAAATTTCTGAAACGATTTAAGAGAAACGGAGAGAATTAAAGCAAAACAGAGAGAAATCAAGAGTATGAGGGATATATTTCAAAAATCAGTGAAAAAAGTCTTGACAAACCCGTTTCAAGTGTGTATAATAATCAATGTTGTGTAAAGAAGAGGTATGAGTTCCCTGTGATATTTGAGTTGCGTGCAGGGCGGTACCAACGTCTATGCGGCAATTTTTTCGATACTATATTAAAAAGGAGATCTGACTATGTCAACTTATATGCCTAAGGCTAATGAAATCAGCCGTAAGTGGTATGTGCTTGATGCTTCCGGTAAGTCCCTCGGTCGTGTAGCTGCTCAGGCTGCTGCAATTCTCCGTGGCAAGCACAAGCCCACATTCGCTCCTCACGCTGACTGCGGCGACCACGTTATCATCATCAACTGCGCTGAAGCTGTTCTTACAGGAAGAAAGCTCGAGCAGAAGACCTACAAGTGGCACACCGGCTGGATTGGCGGTCTTAAGGAGACCAAGTACAGCGAAATGATGAAGAAGAACCCTGAGAAGGCTATGATGATCGCAGTAAACGGTATGCTCCCCAACAACACACTTGGCAGAGCAGCTCTTACCCGTCTGAGAGTATATGCAGGCGCTGAGCACAACCATGCTGCACAGAAGCCCGAAAAGTTCGATATATAAGGAGGGTGTAAACAATGTACGAATCTAAACAGCAGTATTTTTACGGCACAGGAAGAAGAAAAAGCTCTGTTGCAAGAGTAAGAGTTTACCCCGGCAGCGGCAAGATCACTATCAACGGCAGAGACATTGACGATTACTTTGGTCTTGAGACCCTCAAGCTCATCGTTAGACAGCCTCTCGCTCTCACTGAGACCGCTGAGCAGTTCGATATCGTTTGCACAGTAGCAGGCGGCGGCGTTACAGGTCAGGCAGGTGCTATCAGACACGGTCTTTCCCGTGCTCTCCTCGTTTTCAACCCTGAGCTTCGTCCCGTTCTCAAGAAGGCCGGTTTCCTCACAAGAGACCCCAGAATGAAGGAAAGAAAGAAGTACGGCTTAAAGGCTGCTCGTCGTGCTCCCCAGTTCTCAAAGAGATAATCACAGCCCTTACAAATCACGTATCTACGTGCTTTGGGGCGAGCTTATCACCACTTTGGTCAACTTTTGGACAACCAATAAAGACTATATTAACCGCTATGTTCTTGCATAGCGGTTATTTTTGTATGCTGTAACTTTTAATTACTTGCTGTGTTGTCACTCATAAGCTTCTGTTCGATCGAAGCAGCAATATTTCTTTTCATTCCTTCGAGAACATCTGCATAGGTATTTGCAGTTACGTTGATGTCACAGTGTCCGAGGTGGTCACTTATTGCTTTAAGTTCAACGCCCATATTGAGAAGCATAGTAGCATTGCAGTGACGGAGCTTGTGCAGGGTCATGTGTGAGAACTCCGTACTCTTTGTCATTTGCTTTAACGAGGTGAGAACCGAACTTCTGTCCCGATAGTTTCCCTTTGCTGATGGAAATACCATTTCTGGGTGAGCAAATGATATGCCCAATGCCTGCTTTAACTGCTCAACATACTTGTTATATATGCCGCCCCGAAAACCGCAGCTGCACGGAGTCAGAACCGCACCCTTGCCGCTCATGAACCGCAGTAGTATAATGATAGTGGCACACGGAAGTGTGACTACTATCATTAGGAGGTCCTGATATGATAGATTATCGGGAAATATTGCGGCTTCATAGCCAGAATCATAGTCAAAGGCGAATTGAAACCAGCGTACACAGTTCGCATCAGACAGTAAAGGCAGTATTGGAGAATGCTGCCAAGTATGGTATCTCATGGCCGCTTGATGATGATATGACAAATGAAAAACTTGATGAGATTCTGAACAACTCTGCAAAAAAGCATGGATTCATTCCCTATGCCGAGCCGGACTATGCCTACATCCACAGGGAGCTTTCCAAGAAGGGCGTAACACTTACCTTGCTCTGGAGCGAATACTGCGAGCGTTGTTATGCAAACGGAGATAAGCCGTACATGAGCACGCAGTTTGGTGACAAATACCGCAGCCGGGCGAGAATCACTAAGGCTACAATGCGTATCAATCATAAGTCGGGCGGAAACTATGCAGGTTGATTGGGCAGGCGGAACTATACCCTACTATGATTCGGTAACGGGCGAAGAATACAAGGCATATCTGTTTGTTGCTGTGCTCCCGTGCAGTGGCATAATTTATGTGGAAGCGTGCACGGATATGAAGCAGGAAAACTGGCTGCTTTGCCATGTTCATGCCTATGAATACTTCGGCGGAGTTACAAAAATTCTTGTTCCGGATAACCTTAAAACAGGTGTTACAGCCAATACACGCTATGAAATACAGCTGAACGCAAGTTATCGTGAACTTGCAGAATACTACGGAACAGCTATTGTTACCGCAAGAGCTCGTAAGCCGCAGGATAAAGGACTTGTAAAAAAATCTGTCGGATTTTCAACCACATGGATCACAGCGGCACTTCGTGAGCAGAAGTTCTTATCGTTTTCTGATGTTAAAACAGCTGTTGCGGAGCGTCTTGAGGTTATCAACAACAAGCCGTTTCAGAAACGACCCGGCAGCCGCAGAGAAGCATATGAGAATGAAGAAAAGGAGTTTACGCTTTCTCTTCCTGCACATCCATATGAGCCTGCAATATGGACTCAGGCTACTGTCGGAAACGATTATCTCATAAGTGACGGCCGCAACAAATACTCTGTACCCTTTGATCTGATCGGCGAAAAGGTTCAGATCCGTCTTACGAAGAATACGGTTGAGGTCTATTTCAATGGCAGCCGAGTCACGTCACATAAAAGGCTTGAAAAATACAGTGTTCAGCCTGTTGTCAATCCCGATCATATGCCCGAAAACCATCGTAAATATCTGCGGTACAATGCAGAAGAATTCAGGCGTTGGTCTGCAGATGTGGGTAAATGTACCGAAAGCGTTGTTAGAACCTGTCTTCATAAGAAATGTGTGCGGATTTTCGAGCATAATTTTGTTGCAGAGTAGGCAAAAATCCGCAGGCGGGCTTTCGCCCGGCAAGGATTTTTAACGCAGTCTGCGGCAAAATTTGCCGAAAATCCGCACGCATATGCTTGTGAAGACGGGTTCTTAAGCATTTTCTGGAAACGGGCAAGGCTCCCGAGCAGGGGTACAAGTCCTGTGTCATTCTTGTAAAACCGGGTGAAAAATATAGTAAAAAGAAGCTTGAAAGCGCCTGTGAAAGAATGATCTCGCTCTCGTCTGCACCGTCGATCCGTACAATAACCACCATTCTCAAGAACAGCAGACAGCCGTCGGAAAATACTGATGCAAAGTCTGATGCCGAGGACAGTTGCAATAAATATGGCATTACCCGTGGAGCCGCATACTTCAGAAAGGGAGGTGCGGACAATGAATGATATATTCACAGTGCAGCGTTTGCGCAGCATGAAGATGAACGCTTTTGCCTCTGAACCGGAACGTCAGCTTGCGGATAATGCTAACTTTTCAAGTCTTGGATTTGAAGAACGTCTGGGATTGCTTGTTGACTGCGAATGGGACCGACGTCAAGCGAATAAGCTTAACAGATATATACATAATGCACGCTTTTCAGAGAGCAACGCTACTATTGAGAGCATTGAATACCTTGAGGACAGACACCTTGACAAAAAACAGATAACGTTTCTCCACTTGCAAATACATTGACGATGGGCATCATATCATTCTCAAGGGTGCATCGGGGAATGGAAAGACGTATATTGCCTGTGATCTTGGCAATTCTGCCTGCCGTAAGTTCAGGACAGTAAAATATATCCGTATGCCTGAACTGCTTGATGAACTTACTGTTGCTAAAGATAACGGTGAATTCAAGAAGGTGATTGACGCATACAGGAAAGTTGATCTGCTTATCCTTGATGAATGGCTTATCCGCAGGCTTACACCTGCAGAATCGTACATTATGCCTGAAATCGCCGAGGCTCGCTGCAAAAGGTCAATGATCTTCTGCACACAGTATGAACCGGAGGGATGGTATGAAAGGATCAATCCTGATCCAGAAAGCGAAAGCCCCATTTCAGAAGCAATCATGGACAGGATCATTCACAACTCATTTATTATGCCGATAGACGGCAGGATTTCAATGCGTGAACGTTATGGAGTATCATCGGAGGTTGAGTCATGACGGTGAATGAAGTCATGCTCGATGAACGCTATTCATGGTTATTTCTGCACTGTCAAAACGTTTCCGCTGCAAAGGCTGAAATCCTTGAATTGTTTTCTGAAGAGCCTGTTGATGAGCACACCTGGGCGGAGCAGGATATTACCGAGCAGATTAGAATGATCGTTCGCAAGTATGAATAATTAAATGCTGTGGGTCTGTCCGGTGCTGATGTACCGGGCAGGCCTATGCTGACTAATATGTTGGGTAATGTTGATGCACTTTGACACTGCGGTTCTCAAGCGGCAAGGGTGCGGTTCTGACTCCGTGCAGCTGCGGTTTTCGGGGCGGCATATACAACACCGTTTTCTGGAAATCGAAATTTACCGGCTTCACTTATTACACTCGTCAAAAGCACAAATAAGAAAGCACAAACCGTCAATAAAATATATACCTTATTATCCAGTTTTTCAGAGCGCTGCACACAATGATCATATTCCGATAAGAAAGCTGAATATGCAATATCCTCTGCAGTTTTATTTAATGCATTGCTCACGGTCATTTCTTCAATTTCCACCACATATGAATTATCATCAATTTGAACTTTATACTCCATGCTTCACCGCCATTTACGAATCATCCTTATCTTGCCTCTTAGCCACAGTCTCTGCTGTGTTGTCTGCTGCTCACCTCGTAGCGGTGTGCATTTTTCGAGCAGCTACCATGTAGATATAACTACACGGCTTTTATCCAATTATACTACTGCCTTACATATTTCTCCAGTTAATTCTCACCTTTTTCTTTTGCCGACTTTTCCAAATTTTCCATGTATTTTTTAGCATCCTTCATAAAGCTAACTGCAATCATCACGATTACCGCACCAATCGGGAATGCTGCAACAATACTCACTGACTGAAGATTGTTCATGGAGCTTTCTGCAAACAGCAAAGCAATCGGAAGTAAAATCAGCAAAATGCACCACATCAACTGAATGCCCTTATTCGGTTGCTCACCATCTTTCAATGTGTGATAGCTATAGCAAGACGCCGTTAAAGCAATCGAATCAAAAGAGGTCGCATAGAAAGCAATCATCGTCAACAGAACAACTACCATGATAACAGGTGCGCCCGGCATCGTCTTAATAATAGATACGATCATTCCATACAGATCACCACTTTCCAGATACTGTGCAATAAAGTCAGCCTTTCCAGTGACCTGCATTCCCATAGAATAGTTACCAAGCACGATAAAACTCGTCAGTGTAGAGCCAACACCAAATACATAGCCGCCAAGAATTGTCTGACGTACTGTTCTACCGCGAGAAATGCTGCCGATAAAGAAAGGAGCAGCCACGCACCAAACCATCCAGTAAGCCCAATAGTAGATTGTCCAATTCTGCGGGAAATTCGATGTGCGAAGCGGGTCAGTGAACGTAGACAGATCAACAAAGTTCTGTATCATCCGGCCAAGAGAAGAAAAACCAGTTTCAATAATATACCGTGTTTCTCCACCAAACAGCAGTACAAAAGCAATCAGACCAAAGAACATATAAATACAAATATTTGCCAGCTTGCTAATTCCCTTAAATCCATGCAACAATGAATATGTATATACAGCGCAGGTAATCAGAAGAATAATAATGTTGATCACAGTACGACTAACGGTAACATGGAACAGCTCACTGATAATGGTTGCCATCAGCGGTGTTGCCACGCTAAATGTGGTAGCAGTACCAGCAAGAAGTGCAAACACAGCTAACAGGTCAATAATGCGACCTGCCCATCCATCTGTATGCTTTCCAAGAATCGGACGGCAAGCCTCTGAATATTTCTGACGATTTTTTTTTCTTACATGAAGCATAAAACCAAAGGCAACAGCCAGTACCAAATAAAATCCCCACGGAATAAAACTCCAATGGAACAAAGGATATACGCCCGCCCAATCCTGGATACTACCCATCTCTGCCAGATGTGGATCAGTTGCATACAGCACCCACTCCGAGAACGAATAGAACAAAATATCCGCTGCAAGACCACAGGTGAACATCATTGACCCCCATGCAAAGAAGGAATACTTAGGCTTTTCGTCCTGTTCGCCAAGGACGATGTTTCCATACTTGGAACCAGCAATGTACAGCGAAAGAATAAAAATTCCTAATCCAATTACCAGATAATAAGTACCGAAAGTGTCACCAAAGAAAAAACGAATCTGACTCAGCACTGTATTAGATTGTTCTGGTGCAAAAAAGAAAAGAACACACAATGCAATTACGATTGCCAAAGGCAACAGTGTTATCATCCAGTCTATTTTCCCGCGTTCTTTTTTCGTATTCATTTACTTTTCCTCCACATATTTTTTGTAGCTGGCATCCAGAGCAATTAACTCACTCAGATTATCCACCTCTATAATATCGTCCTTATTCATCGGACGGATACCCAATTGATACTCTTCCGGGTAGCAGAATATTGCCACATCATCCCAGTAGATTTGTCGGTTCTGCTTTTGTTCAAACTCAATTTCTAGATGATGTTTCAGTTTTTTTCCATCCTCTGCAGTCCAGCGAGAAATGCTGTACAGCTGCCATCCACCCTTGCCGCCGGTACGGCTGCAGGAGATAACGATACCATCTTCTACAGTCTGAAGCCACTCATCCGTTTCTCCATCTGTCCAAACACTGTTATATCCAGAGCGTTCAAACTCTGGTGCAAGAATTTCCAGATTATAAATAATCTGATCACCATCCAGAATAATTGCATTTTCAATGTAATCTCTTGCCACGTAAAGCGATGCAATGTTATTGCAGGTATCATAGTAAGGATTTTCAATCAGCTTAACACCAGGATACTCCTTTTCAAGTGTCACAAACTGCTCTTTCAGATATCCAACAACAACATAAATCTCATTGATTCCGTTTTTATGTAGTCCATCAATCACAGTATCAATCATCCGCGTCCCATTCACTTTGACCAGCGGTTTCGGTGTTGTCAGCGTTACTGGGTGCATTCGATTTCCCAATCCCGCCGCCATAATAATAGCTCTTTCTACTTTTGGCATTTACTTTTCCTCCCCTTGTTTTTTCAGTTCCTCTTGAACAATTCGGTAGTAATCCTTTGCATATCGGTACTGTCGAAGAGAATACTCGCCAAATTCTACACCAAGATTTCTCTTATACTCACACCAGTTACTCCATAAAAGTCCACAGGCTGCAATATAACAATAAATCTTGATTCTGGTCTCATCACTACAGCCTTCAGTAAAGTAGGCTGCAATCAACCGATCTACCTGACGTTTATTGTAAAGAGAATAAATACAGAACATTGCAACGTCCACATGAGGATCCTGCATTCCGGCATATTCCCAGTCAATCAAACGAATTTCTTCCTTGCCATCTTTCTCCACAAACAGAAAATTATCTGGCACTGCATCAATATGAGTCAGAACCTTTTCTCCAGCATGTGCATCAATATAAGGTTTCAGTGCCAGAACATTTGCTTTTGTTTTTTCATAATCCTTATAAACAGAAGGTGTTCCCTCCCACAACATTTCATAGAACTCCATCTGTCCGAAAATATCAAACTCGTGGTTTGCTTTCAATTTCAAGTCATGGAACGCATGCAGCCGTTTCATACACTTTTTAACATCTTCGTAGTTCAGTGGATCGCATACTCTAGCGCCTTCCAGAAATTCTGTGATTTTGTAGCCATTTTCTGGATTGATATAAGCAATGTCATCGCAGATGTGCTTTCCATCAATGGCTTGATAAACTGACGCCTCCTGACGACGGTTAATAAGCTGGTCAGTTCCCTCTCCCGGAATACGCATGATATATTCCTTCCCTTTGCAGGTAAACAGGAAAGACCGATTTGTCATACCTTTTTTCAAAGCGGTAATATCCGTAACCGCTTCCGGCTTTGCTTCTAGGGCTTTGCAAATCACCTGAATTGCATCCGTTTTCAACTGGTTAGAATCACTGTCGATTTCCCGGAGTTGCTCATAGGTGTTAATTTCTACGACATCTGCTGAATGAACCACACGCGCCGCAACAATCATCCGATCCTTGTTATAAAGTGCTTCTTCCCAGAAGGCTCCATCGTACCGCTGATTTTTGCATAGTTCCTCAATACGTTTTGCAACTGTATCGGCATCCTCTTTTACCAGATAGCAGATACCAATCATCGCATTGCCGCCATAACTTTCCGGCACAGTTACCAGCTCCATCTTACGGTTAACTCGAACATTGCTCTCGTTGTCCACAAGATCACTGACCATGTACCAAGAGTACAGTTCATGGCGATGGAATGGATTTCTGTCACACCAAATATCGCAAGGAATAATATAAGCATTCTCCAAGTGTTCTTTCACAAGTTTGACCGAATGTAGATTGTTCTTTGCCGCGTAATCAGCATTTACTACGAGTTCTACATCATACTCATCAATCAAATACTCGTATTTTTCTTTCATGAAGCCTACGATTACATAGATTTCTTTAATCCCCACTTCATGAAGCTGCTTGATAATACGCTCGATTAATGGCTCACCATTGACTTCCAGAAGACCTTTGGGCATTTCTGTATTGATGGGAACCATTCGCATACCAAAGCCTGCAGCGAGTATAATAGCTCGCTGTGGGCTTTTCTGTTTGAATTCTGTTATTGCTTTTACTGTTGGTCGAATCGAGTCGTCTATGTATTCCAATTTTATAAGTTCTTTCAGCGACCGATTAACTACTCCTAAAGAGTGACCAGATACTTCGGCTAATATTCGCTGATTTATAAACGGTTCAATCAGCAATACGTTCAAGATATCACTTTCCTGTTTGTTCATGTACTCCCTTTCCTTTCTTTTTGTGAACACAGGCGTATAATAAAACTTTTACCTCTGTCGTCAATGATAAAAAACTCGGCTCTGCGAAAAAATCTCTGTAAAAACAATCAACTGCAGAAAAATGAGGTTGTGGTAAGAGCGGCTGATCGGTCGCTCTCTTTCCTTTTTCAGTATAAATTGAATACTGCCGTTTGTCAAGCCCCCGATTCAAAATATCCTGATGCAACGGAGCGCAGCACAGTGAAATCAGGATATTTTGCGGCGCATCAGTTCAGCCTGTCCGGATACATAACTCCAATGCTAAGCTTGTTTACACCAGCACTGCTACATATGCAACCAAGTGTGAGGTTGCTGGTTATCCTATGACTTCTATGTCTGTTGGTGCTGCATCACTTAAGACTGCAACAGCGACTGGTAGTGCTGCAACACCCTCTGCTACTCCTACCTCAAGCGACCTTACAGTAGCTTTACAGAATCTTATGGGTTCTAATTCTGATGCTGCAGGTGTATGCTCTGTTAATATTGCAGCAACTGGTATGCCTACAAATAGTAAGTGGGCTAAAACAGCTTCTGACCTTTATGTTGGTACATATCCCGAGCCTGCTACTGAAAAGGCTGCAGCTGCTATTTCCTAATTGATAGCTTAGTTAACTAAATCATCATAATGAAAAAAAGGTCCCCTCGCTTTAAAAGTGAGGGGACCTTTTCCTTTTATTAGTTAGTGAAACCTTTTGAACTTAACAAATCATTACTTCTTCGCAGCTGTATCAAAGTCGATTTCAACATCGTCTGCGCCCTTATTCGCACCAACAGCAACAGTAGCAGCTACAGGATAACCGCCAACATACTTATCGGAATCTGTCTTTCTCCAAGCAGTTGCCTCGGGTACAGATGAAGCGTTAAGCTTGATAGCAGCCTTACCGCCGGCAGCAGAACCACCCATCAGAGACTGAAGTGCTTTTTCAAGTTCCTTACCATCCTTAGCATATGTCTGACCAGCAGCACCACCAGTAAGATCACACTTAACAACTGTTCCGGCACCATCTACAGTATAACCAGCAACTTCGCAGTTTGTGCAGTATGTAGCGGTATTAGTGTAAGCAAGCTTAGCGTTAGAGTTAGCTGTGGAAAGCTTAGACTGACCAACATAGCCGATCATAGAGGGAACGAGGATAGCTGCGAGAACACCGATGATTGCGATAACAACGATGAGCTCGATAAGGGTAAAGCCTTTCATCTTTGAATTTCTCATTAGAAATTCCTCCTTTGATAATTAAATGTGTAACGAACCGTTGATAACTAATACTTATCATTGGCCGTTTTATTTTGTCTCGGAACTCTTTCCTTGACTGTATCTATATTATAGCCTATCAAACTGGAAAAGTCAATAGTTTTCTGATATTTTTTCCTGCAATTTTGTGAGTTTGGATATTTTTTCATATAAACGCTTTAAAACAGAACGTTATGTGGCACTTTGCACAAAACATATACAGATTTCAATTTCAAATCACTAATTTTTGCAGTTTTTCACTCCTGTGAAAAGTCGCTCAGTAATTTTATAATTGATTACATTATGAAAATCCCATTTTTTTATAAAAGTATTTAACAACACTTGCAAAAATTACGGTTTTTTTCTACAGAAATTACACTTTGGCAGCGGAATATGTCATTTCATTTTCAATATATGTAATTTGCACTAATAATTACACATTATAGGTCAGATGAATGTAAAATTAAAGCATCGTATGTCAAAGGACAAGTGATAAGTATTAGTTATCGGTCGTATGAAACATTTAATTTAACAAAGGAGGAATTTCTCATGAGAAATTCAAAGATGAAAGGTTTCACCCTTATTGAGCTCATCGTTGTTATCGCAATCATCGGTGTACTCGCTGCTATCCTCGTACCTTCTATGATCGGCTATGTTGGTCAGTCCAAGCTTTCTACAGCTAACTCCAACGCTAAGCTCGCATTCACCAACTCTGCTACATACTGCACCAACTGCGAAGTTGCAGGTTACACTGTAGCATCCGGTACTTCTACTTATAACCTCGCTTCCGGTTCCGCTGGTCAGAACTACTCCAAGGATGGTTCTCACCTTTCTGAGGCTCTCGTATCCCTCATGGGTGGTTCCGCTACTTCCGGTCAGGCAACTGTTGTTATCTCCAACGTTGGTGTTCCTGAGAAGACCGCTTGGGCTAAGACTGCTTCTGATAAGTACGTTGGTGGTTACCCTGTAGCTGCTACCGTTGATACCAACGGCACTGCTTCCGGCGAAACAAGCGTAGTTCTCTCTACCGCTGTTGCTACAACTCACTAATCGGAGCTTGTAAATCAGTATAATAACTGAACTTTCAAAACAGTCTTACAGCTTAACAGCTGTGAGGCTGTTTTTCTTTTGCCTGTAAATATATTTATATAGTATATCCCCCGATTGCCCGATTGATCGCTATACTATACTTATTGCAGAAAAGATAGATCTGTCTTTTCTGCTTTTTAAGCTGTAACACTTTTCTATTAACCCGCAAAATACTGTGACAGATACACAAATAAATATTGATTTTCCGCCGAAAATATAGTATAATATAAAACAGCTGATTGCAAATACTACCACAGGAGACCTGCCGATGCTGTTCACACCAACCCGTGCTTACAAGAGCATACTGAACGTTACTCCGGAGATACTTTCCGAAATGGGCGTCAGGGCGCTTATCCTTGACATTGACAACACCATGACTACCCACGATAATCCCGTTCCCGTTGAGGGGCTTTTCGAGTGGCTGGACAACATGCGCAGCCACGGAATAAAGATGATGATAGTTTCAAACAATCACCCGCCGAGAGTTATCCCCTTTGCAAAGCTGCTGGGGCTTGAATTTGTGGCGGAGGGTGCAAAGCCATTGCCCAAGGGCTACAAGCAGGCGGCAGAGAAAATGAATGTGCCCAAATCGGAGATATGCACCATCGGCGACCAGCTTTTCACGGACATTCTGGGGGCAAAACTTTTCGGTATAAAATCCATTCTTGTCCCACCTATCGAGCCTGAAAAGACGGTGTTTTTCAAAATAAAAAGAGCGGCGGAAAAGCCTTTTCTGCCTAAAAAATATATGTAAGTGATAACATAAAACGGAGGTAATAAAATGAGCGCAGTTTTTGGCCCCGCAGGCACTGCGGAAAGCTTCAAGGCTATGGGCTATAAAAAGTCAACTCAGCTTCCTGAGTATCTGAGCAAATTCGGTCTGACACACTTTGAATATCAGTGCGGTCAGGGCGTAAGGATATCCGAGGACACAGCAAGAGAGATAGGCACGGCGCTGAAAAACGGCAGCATAACCGTTTCCCTCCATGCTCCCTACTTCATATCTCTTTCGGGCACAGATGAAGAAAAGAGAATGAACTCCATAAACTACATTCTGGCTTCCGCAAAGGCTGCAAAGGCTATGGGCGCACAGAGGATAGTTATCCACAGCGGATCATGCGCAAAGATATCCCGTGAAGAGGCTCTGGAGCTTGCCAAGGACACTATGAAAAAAGCCCGTGAGGCTCTTATTTCAGAGGGATTGGGCGACATCATCTGCTGCCCCGAGACCATGGGCAAGGTAAATCAGCTGGGCACGCTGGAAGAGGTCATTGAGATATGCAAGGTAGATGATACTTTCCTCCCAACAGTGGATTTCGGGCACCTGAACGCCCGCACCTTCGGCGGCATCAAGACCAAGCAGGACTATGCGGATATGCTGGACAAGCTGGAAAACGGTCTGGGAATTGACCGTGCAAAAGTATTCCACAGCCATTTTTCAAAGATAATGTTCACCGAAAAAGGCGGCGAGAAAATGCACCTGACCTTCGGCGACAATCAGGGCTACGGCCCCGACTATGAGCCTCTGCTGGAGCTTATCTACGCAAAGGGCTGGTCGCCCACATTCATCTGCGAGAGCGCAGGCACTCAGACTGAAGACGCTCAGACCATGCAGGAATATTACAGAAGTCTCGGCAAATAAGCCATGATTGACATCTGCTCTCTGCGGTTATATAATATTATTAAAGCTATTCTGAAAGGATAATTACTATGAACGTACTTATTATAAACGGACCTAACCTTAATCTTCTGGGCGAGCGTGAACCCGGCACATACGGCAGCGACAGCTATGACAATGTCTGCGCACTTATCAGGGCAAAGGCAGAGGAGCTGGGCTTTTCAGAGTGCGAGTGCTTCCAGTCCAACAGCGAGGGCGAGATAATCGACCGTATCCATCAGGCACGCCTTGACTTTTCGGGTATCGTTATCAACGCAGGCGCATATACTCACTACAGCTATGCCATAAGGGACGCCATTGCTGCAGTGAAGATCCCCGTTATCGAAGTGCATATGTCCAATATCCACAAGCGTGAGGAATTCAGGCATCATTCCGTTATCTCCCCTGTCTGCGCAGGTCAGATAGCAGGCTTCGGCAAGGAAAGCTATATCCTGGGTCTCCACGCACTGAAGAATATTCTGGAGGAAAAGGAATATGAACAGGATTGAACTTTTACAGCAGCAGATACCAAATAAAAGCTGTGCGCTCATTACGTCAGACGTAAACAGGCGGTATTTTTCGGGAATGAAATCCTCTGCGGGAACTATCATCGTTTTTCCCGAGCAGGCGTATCTTATCATTGATTTCAGATACATTGAAAAAGCAAGGGAAACCGTGCAGAACTGCGAGGTAATTTTGCAGGAGCGTCTTTATGACCAGCTGAACAAGCTTATCAAGAAGCATGACGCTCACAGCCTGATGATCGAGAACGAGACCATGACCGTTGCCGACCTTGACAGGCTTTACGACCGCATCGACCCCGATGTGGATATTGATTCGGGCGATACTCTCAGCGGCATCATCACCGATATGAGAGCAATAAAAACTCCCGAAGAGATAAGCATGATGACCAAGGCTCAGCGCATTGCGGAGGCTGCACTTGAAAACACGCTGAACTTCATTAAGGAGGGCGTTACCGAAAAAGAAATTGCCCTGAGCCTCAACGAATATATGCTGAGAAACGGTGCGGAGGACCTTTCCTTTGAGACCATCGCCCTCTGCGGCGAGACTACCTCCATGCCCCACGGCGTTCCCTCGGATAAGCCCCTTAAATCGGGCGAGTTTATCCTTATGGACTTCGGTGCGGTATATAACGGCTATCACAGCGACATGACCCGTACAGTAGTTCTGGGCGAACCTACGGAAGAGATGGAAAAGGTATATAACACCGTCCTTGAAGCGCAGGAAAAAGCAATATCCGCCGCAAAGGCAGGCATCACGGGAGTTGAACTTGACAAGATCGCCCGTGACTATATAAATTCCTGCGGATACGAGGGCTGCTTCGGCCACGGACTGGGTCACAGCGTTGGCATGGAGATACACGAGTCACCCTGCGCCAACACCAGAGACGAGACCGTATTTGCCGAAAATATGATAGTTACCGTGGAACCCGGCATCTATCTGCCCAAGAAATTCGGCGTGCGCATTGAGGATTTTGTAGTAATAAAACAAAATTCCTGCGTCAATTTGACAAATGCACCCAAAAAACTTATAAAATTATAAAAAGCTATTGCAATTAGCGAAAAAATGTGGTATCATATATTTAATTGATGATATTTATTCAGCAGGGAGCGTTCGCTCTCAATCTTAAACAAATTTTTGGAGGTTAAATATGATCACAGCCGGCGATTTCAGAAACGGAATGACTTTCGAGGAGGACGGCAACGTTCTTCAGATCGTTGAATTCCAGCATGTAAAACCCGGAAAGGGCGCTGCTTTCGTAAGAACCAAGATCAAGAACGTTATTACAGGCTCCGTAGTTGAAAAGAGCTACAACCCTTCCGCTAAGTTCCCCACCGCTTATGTTGAGAGAAGGGATATGGAATATTCCTACAACGACGGTGACCTTTACTACTTTATGGACCCTGAGACCTATGAGCAGCAGCCTATCAGCTCCGCTGAGCTTTCCGACAACTTCAAGTTTGTCAAGGAGCAGATGATGTGCAAGGTATGTTCCTACAAGGGCAAGGTTTTCGCTGTAGAGCCTCCCAACTTTGTTGAGCTCCAGGTAACACAGACCGACCCCGGCTTCAAGGGCGATACTGCTACCAACGCTACCAAGCCTGCTACTCTTGAAACAGGCGCTGAGATCAAGGTTCCCCTCTTCATCAACGAGGGCGACATGATCAGAATCGATACACGTACAGGCGAATACATGGAAAGAGCATAAGCTCATTTCATGCGGATCGTAAACATTCATTTTTTAAGGAGGCTGTAACCTATGACGCTTACAGAAAAAGTTGCTTATCTTAAAGGCCTTATGGAAGGTCTCAACACCGATGACAAGGTTATCGGCCTGATCGCTGATATCCTGTCCGACATGGCAGGTGAGATCCAGGGTATGCAGGACGACATGGAGGAGATCTCCGAGGTCGTTGATACCATTGATGAAGATCTCGGCGAGCTGGAAAAGGATTTCTACGATATCGACGAGGACGAATGCGGCTGCGGTCATCACCATTATGACGATTGCTGCGATGATGACGACGATGAGGACGATGACGAAGAGCTTTTCGATGATGACGATGAGCTTTATGAAGTTACCTGCCCCACCTGTCACGATACTATCTGCCTGAATGAAGCAATGATCGAAGACGGTTCGATCACCTGCCCCAACTGCGGCGAGCTTCTCGAGTTTGATCTCGATGACGAAGACGACGCTGAGGCTCCCACTGAGGAATAATCCTCAGACCCACAACCGAATAAAATGCAATTTGTTTCAGGGCGAGGTGAAATTCCTCACCGGTGGTATAGTCCACGAGCTTTTCCGAAAGGGAGAGCATGATTCGGTGCAACTCCGAAACCGACGGTAAATGTCAGGCTTACGCTTGTCACAAGTCCGGATGAAAGAAACACAGCGCTTTTTACACTGCGTAAACCCGCCGCCCGTGATCCATTTTAATGTTTCACGGGCGGTTTGTTTTATCAGAACAGATTGCTTTTATTATATCAATTTTTTTTAATGGAGGAATCTGTATGAAAAACAAGATTTTCAGCCCAAACACCGAAACACCCAAGGTAAGACAGCTTACCGTAACTGCCCTTATGGGCGCAATGTCAGCGGTGCTGATGTTTATTCAGCTGCCCGTGCCAATGTTTATGCCAAGCTTTATAAAGTTTGACCTGTCAGAGCTGCCTGCGCTTATCGCTTCCTTTGCAATAGGCCCTCTTTCCGGTGCCTGCGTGTGCCTGATAAAGAACATCATCAACCTGTTCTCCACATCAACTGGCGGAGTCGGTGAGCTTTCCAACTTTATCCTCGGCTGCGCTTTCGTAGTTCCCGCAGGACTTATCTACAAGGCAAAGAAAACCAAGACCACCGCAATAATCGGCGCCCTTTCAGGCTCTGTGTTCATGGCGCTTCTCAGCGTGGTATCAAACTACTTTATCGTATATCCCATTTACACAAACTTTATGTCCATGGACGCTATCATCGGAATGTACAAGGCACTTAACCCCAAGGTAAACACTCTGCTTGATGCCCTTGTTATGTTCAATATGCCCTTTACCTTTGTCAAGGGTCTGACAAGCACACTGTTAACTCTGGCAGTTTACAAGTACATCTCCCCTATCCTCAAGCATGGCACAAAGCAGAAGTCAGCAAAGCAGGCAGGCTGATAACATATACACAAAAGCAAACGGAGCCGTTTTTGCGGCTCCGTTATTTTTTTTTATGATTTACTTTTCTTCCGACTGTGCAGCTTCATCTGCTTTGGCTGCATTTTTCTCAGCCTTGGCGATCTTATGCTTCTTAACCGACTTTGCAATGAAAATAACCACTGCCGCAACTATTCCAAGGAAAACAAGGTACGGCGCAAGGTAGATGATAACGAACAGCAGCCATTCAAGGAACGACAGGAAGCCCTCGCCTGCGCTGCTGAGGGTACTGCTCAGTCTTTCCGCAAATGTATCGGTCTTTACAGGCTCTGCCTTATACTCCTTGACCTCGTTCAGAGTGAAATACACGTAAGAATATGCCACATCTGTCTCGATAGTGTTCATTCTGGTTTTAAGGTTTGCTATCTGTATCTGAATGTCGGTAAGCTCCTTTTCGACCGCAATGGCGTACTCGTCCTCGGTGATATCCGCAAGCAGCGCAAGGTAGCGTGCTTCCTTTGCCTCATATATGGCAAGAGTGGTGGAAAGGTCGCTGTATTCCTGGCTCATATTTGTGACGCTGGCGTTCTTGCTGCGCAGATCACCCAGTCCCCCTGCCGCATTACAGAAATTATCATAATCCTTGCTGGGTATTCTTACTGTGGCAGTATAGGATTTCCACTTTTCCTCACTGCTGCTGTACCATCTGCCCTCGGAGCCGCCGTCGCTGAAATTCTCCTGTTCAACAAATCCGCCGTATGTATCAAGTGCGTTCCTGAAACCGCTCAGCGATGTTTCAAAATTCAGCGTATCAACGCTCATTGTGCAGGAATAAACAAGCATTTCCTTTGATACCGCATTTGGTTCGGCGGTGCTGTCCGATGCAGCTGCGTCATATGAAGGCACATCTGCCGAATCGTAATCCTCTGACGCATATGACTCATCGGAGGCATAGGGATAATCATCTGAATAATATCCGTTTGTGTCTTCTGAATATGACCTTGACTCGCTGATTCCGTTTGCATATCCAATGGCGGGCGCCGTATCAGATGCTGCCTGAGAACTGCCGCAGGCTGTGAGAAGAAGCATACATAACGCTGATGATAAAATTAAACTCTTTTTCATAATATGACCGTCCCTTCGCATGATATTTACTGATGTATATACGAATGAGGATAACCGAATTTATGGCAGAAATTATTATTTTTATGTTAACATACGCTGAACTTTTATATTTTGCTGCCTGCCCACCCTTTTCAGTCCATTCAGAAAGCGCTAAGAAACTGCGGCAGCACCGTTATTTTAAATAAATTCAGCTTTTTTTCATTTATTTTAATGTTCAATTTTTTTATTGCATTTCATTTGGTAATGTGTTACAATATAAGCTATGAAACTATATGTTCGGAGGCAGATGTCATGGCTGAAAGCAATGAGATGTATAAGAAAAAAACCGCAGATAAAAATAATCGTCCTCAGTTCCCCAAAAGAGCAGTTATAACAGGCGGTATGCCTTACGGAAACAAGACCCTCCACTTCGGTCATGTGGGCGGAGTGTTCGTTTTTGCCGATGTATATGCACGCTTCCTGCGTGACAGGATAGGCAAGGAGAACGTTATCTTCGTTTCGGGAACAGACTGCTACGGCTCCCCTATCGCCGAGGGCTACAGAAAAGCCTGCGCTGAACAGGGCTTCACAGGAACTATCCGTGACTATGTTCAGAGAAATCACGACGCTCAGAAGAAAACTCTCGATGATTATGACATCAGCCTTGACCTGTTCGGTGCTTCCGCTTTGGGCGACACCGCAGAGTGGCACAACAAGGTCTCCGACGCTTTTATCAGAAAGCTTTATGAGATGGGTCATCTGAAAAAGATATCCACCGCTCAGTTCTATGACGAAAAGGCTGGAATGTTCCTCAACGGCAGGCAGGTCATCGGCAAGTGCCCCGTTCAGGGCTGCCAGTCCGAAAAGGGCTATGCAGATGAGTGCGATCTGGGTCATCAGTACAATCCTATCAACCTTATCGACCCCAAGAGCACACTGACAGGTGAAACTCCCGTTATGAAGGACGTTGTAAACTGGTACTTCAAGCTTCCCGATTATAACGATCTGCTCAAGGAAATGGCTTCCGAAATGGAGAAGCAGGACAATATCCGTCCCGTTGTCACAAAGACTGTAAAGGAATTCCTTGAGCCTCCGGTTATCTATATAATGAACGACTACATGGACACCTACAAGGAGCTTGCTCCTCAGATGGCTGAGCATGAGCTTATCGTTGAGCCTAAAAAAACATCCTTTACTATAGTTTTCAAGGAGCTTTCCCAGAGAGATGATGCCTGCAAGCTGCTCAACGAGCACCATGTACGTTTCAGAGAGGGCAAGACACTTGTTCCTTTCAGACTTACAGGAAACATCGAGTGGGGCGTTCCCGCTCCAGAGCTTGAGGGCGAAAAGGGTCTGACAGTATGGGTATGGCCCGAATCACTGTGGGCTCCTATCTCCTTTACCGTGGCATACCTTGCTTCTCAGGGCAGGGACACCGAGGAATGGAGAAAATACTGGTGCGACCCCGATGCTAAGGTATATCAGTTCATCGGTCAGGACAATATCTATTTCTACTGCGTGGCTCAGACCGCAATGTGGATGTCCTTCCAGGGCGAAAAGCTGGAGGATATGTCCCCCACAGATACAAAGGGTCATCTTACAATGCCCGTTCCCGTGGCTAACCACCACATTCTCTTTCTTGACAAGAAGGCTTCTTCCAGCGGCTCCGTAAAGCCTCCTATGGCTGCCGATCTGCTGGACTACTATACCGCTGAACAGCTTAGAATGCACTGGCTGGGTCTCGGTCTCGGCATGAGAAGCGTAAGCTTCCAGCCCAAGCCCCTTAACCCCAATGCAAAGCCTGAGGACAGCGATCCCGTAACAAAGGAAGGCTTCCTGCTCTCCAACGTATTCAACAGAGTTATCCGCACCTGCTTCTACGATGTTCAGAAGTATTATGACGGCGTAATGCCCGTGGGCGAGGTATCCGAAAGCGTTATTGCTGACTCCGAAAAGGCTATCCTCGAATACGAGAGATTTATGTACAAGACCGAGTTCCATCAGGTAACATATGTTCTTGACTCCTATATCAGAAAGGCAAGCAAATATATGGCAAAGGCAAAGTCAGAGGCTGATAAGTCCGATGATGATGCTCTCCGCCGCCGTTACCTTATCGACACATTCCATATGATAAAGACCGCCGCTGTTCTCCTTCACCCTCTTGCTCCCAAAGGCACAGAAATGGTAAAGGATTACATGAACCTCGACGAGTCCGTATGGAGCTGGGATCATATTTTTGACACTCTCCAGACTATCTGCGGCGGTGACAGGAAGCTCAAATTCCTTGAACCCAAGGTGGATTTCTTCAAGCGTCATCCTTCTCAGTTCAAAGCTGAATGACGTTTTTAGCGATCTTTACTAAAAATAATGCAGGATTATTTATGCTATTGTGCAGATTTCAATAGTTGTTATAGGTTTTTATATGCAGATACTATATTGATTTCAGCTGTAAAATTATAGTATAATATAATAAAGCGAGCGCAGAATTTCTCGTTTGAGGGATTCTGCGCCAAAAATTTTAATACGGATGTGAATTTGATTGAGCAGCAAAAATAATAAAAAGAAAAAGAAGTCTCAGGCTCCAAAGACATCTGCTCAGGCTCAGAAGCCCAAGGCAGCAACGGAAGAGGTTGACGAAAAGAATATACCTGTCCAGAGTCTCAGCGAGATGCTGGCGTTTGCTCACGAAGCGGAGGCCGACCTTGATAAAGCCGAGGAAAATGAGATTGATATAATAGTTCCCACTAAGAAGCCCGAAGAAAAGGCAGAAGCTAAACCTGCTGAGGCTCCCAAGGCAGAAGCAAAACCCCAGCAGCCCAAGACTGAGGCTAAGCCTGCGGAAGCTCCCAAGGCAGAAGCAAAACCCCAGCAGCCCAAGACTGAGGCTAAGCCTGCGGAAGCTCCCAAGGCAGAAGCAAAGCCCCAGCAGCCTAAGACTGAGGCTAAGCCTGCTGAAGCTACCAAGGCAGAAGAGCCTAAAACAGAAACTAAGCCCGTTTCGGGTCCTCCCATATCTGCGGAGGAGGCTGCAAGACAAGCAGCTTCCGAGGATGCTCTTGACAGAGACCTGGAAAACGCCCGCCGTCAGAAGCTCAAGGAAGAAGCATATCTCAAGCATCAGCGTGAGATGGAGCTGAAAAAGGAAGAAGAGCGCCTTGCAAAGGCAGAACAGGCAAAGCAGCGCCAGATATCCGCCATGGAAGCGGCTAAGAAGCGTGAGGAAACAAAGGCTGCCGAGGAAGCTCAGCAGAAGGCGGAAGCTCCCGCAGCTGCACCCGCACCTGCTAAAAGCACCAAGAAAAAGAACGCCACTGCAAGATACTTCAACCGCACCCTTATGTCCATGAACGCAGCAAAGGGTCTGGCAGTTGCACTTGTTGTTGTACTGCTGGCTTACGGCGGCGCATTCATCTATGTAAACTCCCAGAATGAGGAGATCTACTCCGACCTTGAAAAGAAGCTTACAGGTCAGAGCAGACTGGTTTCCGATTCAAGCATACAGTACGAGATACCTGACACCTCTCCCCTTTCCGCCGAGGAAAAGACATCTCTGGGACTTAACGAGGGTCTGGAGGATTCCGACTGCGACGGTCTCACCGATTACTACGAGATAAACGTATCCAAGACCGATCCCGCAAATCCCGACTCCGACGGAGACGGTCTGCTGGACGGACGTGAGATAAGAGCGGGTCTTGATCCCCTTAATCCCACATCTGACGGCTCAACTCCCGATAATGAAGTTATCCGTGACAACACAGTTGCCGCCGAGCAGGTAAGGGCTGAGATAAAGGGACAGCTCAAGACTGCATATGCCACCGTTTCAAAGGTGAATAACAACAGTATCCAGGGTACTCCAGGACTTGTGGGCTATGCTTATGAGTTCTATACCGACAAGAATTTTGATTCCTGCACCCTGACGTTCAGCTACACCGATAACCAGGCGGAAAGCAAGAACGTGAACGAAAGCAATCTTTCTATCTTCCGCTTCAATGCCGATAAACTGAGCTTTGATCAGCTCACCAGTACCGTAAATGCCGACGCAAACACCGTTTCCGCAGAGATAACCGAAAACGGAATCTATGCCCTCTGCGACACAAGCATTCTCTCGGAAAAGGGCAGCACAAACGTGTTCTTCCTCATCGACAACTCAGGCTCCATGTACCCCGAAGAGCTTTGTGCTAACTCCGAGGAAAATGACGTTGAGTTCAAGCGTCTCGACTTTGCCGTAAACCTTATTGATATGCTGGGCGTTGAAGCAAATTACGGCGCAGGCGAATTTTCGGGCGGATATGCAAATATCACTCCCATTTCAAATGATGTCAACACTGTAAAGCAGAAGATTTCCGATATCAGAAACAAAAATCAGGTGTTCTCGGGAACCGAGATCGCAGGCGCTATCACCAATGCGGTCAAGGAATTCGGCGGAATATCAAGCGCTGACAGGAACTACATAATCCTTCTGACCGACGGTATGCCCTCCGTTGCAAATGCCGCAAAGGACAAGGCTGCCATCGACGCTGCAAAGGCTGCAAATATCACAATATTTACTATCGGTCTCGGAAAATACATCGACGCTGAGTACCTTTACAGCATTGCCGAGCAGACAAACGGTCAGTTCTTCCAGGCTTCCAACGCTGACGCACTGGAAAACATCTACGAAAAGATCCAGAGCTTTATGTCCTACAATCAGGTAACATTCGAGGAAGAAAGCGGCACAAAGGGCTATATCGTTGCTGATTCCGGCTTCAACGTTCTCAAGGACGGTATCGGCTACAACAACTTCCGCTCCGACTTTGCTCCCAACGGCGCTGACGTGGGAATTGCAGGACTTATCCGTGACTACTACAACGGCTCTCTTGAAATGTCCCGTGAGGGCTACACCACCGATGACGGCACATCAGTTCCCGGCTATGACATCAGCTCCATTTCAGGCATCACAGACGGCAAGGCCGACCTTAACAGCGTTGAGCTGGGCGCTCTCGCTTCCTACAATGAGTATATCCAGCGCAGCGACAAGTGGAACTACCGCAGCATAAAGGGCGGCACTCTCCACTACACAAGCGATACCAGAGCATTCATTGACAAGGCAAACCTCAAGGTAATAACCTCTCACTATGATTATTCCGCACCCGAGCAGAGCGGATTTATGAAGTTCCTGCGCACAATCACCTTCAACAAGATAAAGGACTTTACCGATTATGAGTGCGTTCTTATCGACAGCAAGAACCTCCAGGGTGACGATCTGGCGATAATGAATATGCTCCGCTGGTACTGCGCAATTCCCGATGCGGCTGACAAGTGCAATATACTTGACTTCGGATACAATGGCGATGAGGCATTTGACGAGCTTATCAACGAGCTTACCACAGGTACTCCTGCGCTCATCACCTACGGCAGCTCCGCTATGAACGCCATCAGGATAATCCGTGACGAGGAAAATCCCGACCTGTTCGTTATCGACGCATACGACAGCAACAGCCCCGAAAGAAGCACAAGAATAACACTCAGAAGAACTCCTGTTTATGACGGCGACACCATTCCCACATATCAGTATTCCGCTTCCAGAGGATCGGTAACGGAGCCTCTGAGAATAATCGTTGAAAAATAATAATAACTTACAGGCTCCTGTCGGAAACGGCAGGAGCTTTTTTGTATATATTTTGCAATATTTTTTCACCACTCCCTGCATATAATATCTCAAACCACACCAACTTCATCAGGTTACAGAATGAAAACAAAGCGGTTTCAACAGCAGTAAAAAATGTTAAAGCATGAATACAAAAGGCTGACAATTCAGCAAAAGTCATTGACATATCGGGCTTTGACTGGTATTATAGTATAGCAGACTTATGTTTGCACGATGTTTATGAAGGGAGATGCGAGTTTGGCTGATCTGAATTATAAGCTGTGTATGGGCTGCATGGAGCCAAAGGAGACCGAGGGCGCTTGCCCGCTTTGCGGTTACTCGCCCGATGTTCCGTATCTGCCGGCATATCTGCCTCCCAAAACCATTCTCAATGACAGGTACATCGTCGGCAAGCTTCTGAGGTATAACGGCGAGGGCGCTGAGTATATCGGCTTCGATACCGTTACCATGTCAAAGGTCACAATCAGGGAATATATGCCCGATACACTTTGCAGCAGAAATAAGGACAGCACGGTAATTTCTGTTAAGCAGAACTGCGTTGCCCAGTATAAAGCCTTTATGTCCGAATTTGTTGAGCTTAACAAGATGCTTGCAAAAATGCGGACTCTTAACCACATAAATCCGCCTATTGATATGTTCGGCGAAAATAACACAGGATATGTTATTTTCCGCTACATCGAGGGAATGAACCTGGCTAAGTACCTGAAAGAAAACGCAGGCGAGCTTACCTGGGAGGAAGTAAAGCGGATGTTCCCGCCTATCTTCACCACACTTTCCCTTGTACATAACGCAGGTCTTATCCACAGGGGCATATCCCCCGATAATATAATCGTCGGCGAAAAGAACGAGCTTAAACTCATAGGCTTCTGCATCGCTGACGCAAGAACTGCCAACACCGAGCTTGCTTCCGAGATATATCACGGCTATGCGGCTCCCGAGCAGTACAGCTCAAGCAACTGGCAGGGCACATGGACAGATATCTACGGTATCTGCGCACTGCTCTACAGAATGCTCACAGGCACTACTCCGATGGACGCTATGGTGAGAATGACAAACGACACTCTCCCCGAGCCAAGGTCACTTAATCCCAATATCCCCGTCAACGTTTCAAAGGTCATTATGAACGGTATGGCGCTTTCGGGCGAAATGAGGATACAGACCGTTACCGAGCTTGTGACCCAGCTTTTTGAAGAGCCTGAGTTCAATAAAACAAGGACTGTATCTGCTACCCAGACCATAACTATCCCCAAGCAGCACAGCACAAAAGGCCCCGTTGAGGAACCTGAGAAAAAGCCGGCAAAGAAGCCTATGAGCAAGCACAGAATATTTGTTATCGTAGGCGTGTGCGCAGCGGTTCTCCTGTGCGTTATAATGGGCATCATGATGATGGTGCTTGACGACAACAGTTCAACCGTGGCAAACGGAATAACCACCGCACCCCAGGCAACTATCCCTGAGATCGGCGATATCGAATCGGAAGCATCGGGCAGTGTGACCTCCGCTCCTGACGGTTCGGCTCTCCCCAATGTTTCAACTATCCCCACTCTGTCAGTAACGGTCTCCGACTCCGATACAAATCCTGCGGCAAATGAATCACAGACAACTATCAAGGCAGGCGCTACCGTTTACATCATGAACGACCTTGTGGGCAAGAATTACGATACCGTAAAGAACACCTCCATCAAGGACAATCTTACAATCACACCCGAGTATGTTTATACAGATGAATACAAAAAGGGTATCATATTCGAGCAGTCCATCGAAAAGGGCTCCAACTACGAAAAGGGCGCAGAGCTTACGCTGAAAATAAGCATGGGCCCCGCAAAGGTAGTAGTCCCAGACTTCTACGGACTGAACAAGAAGGATTATTTCGCTATCCTCAACAGCGAGGGCATCAAGTACGAGGAAAAGGCGTATGAGACCACCAACACCCTCAATGACTACGTTGCATGGATAAGCATTGAACCCGGTGAGTACATCGACCTGGAAGCAGGAGAAGTGCTTTCCGTATTCGTTGCGGTAAATCCTGACAACACCGCCCCCTCCGAGACGGAGACATCGCCTTCGGCAACAACTGAGACAACTACCGAAAGCACTCCATGGGTAACCACCTCCGTCCCCGATTTCACCCTCTGGACAGAGTTCGAGACAAGTCCTGCCCTTACGGATGAACCCGATATCACAATCAGATACGACTACTGATGTGATGAACTATTAAGCTTGTGAAGAACAAAGACAAGGAACAACACGGAAAAATAGAAGCTCCGTCCCGTAACAGAAAAATAACGGGACGGAGCTTTGTGTTTTATTTATAATGCTGTGCGGGCACATTTTGAATTTTGTCCGTACCTGCACCTTACGGCGGAAAGCAAAAATATTTTTTTCAAAAAGCGTTTTATCAAATCAAAAGCCCGCACTCACAAAGAGTACGGGCTTTTATACTAATCTTCAATCGCTCTATAGGCAAAGCCGACAGATGAAATAAGACCAGTCTGGGAAAGCGACCGCAGGCGGGCTTGCCGCCCGGCAAGGGAGCTTGACGAAGAATGGGCTTATTTCAACCGAGGATCTGTCTGTAGGTTGATCGAAGATTAGTATTATAGTGTCAAATTATAAAAACAATCCCGAAATAAACACCGCAGCGGCAGCCACAAGAGCAACCACGATAAGCGGCATATCGAACAGGGCAAGTATCACTGCCGCAGCCGTTCCGATAACTGCCTGAACAGTAAATTCATCGCCCACACAATAAAAAATTGCGGGTATGGTCATTGCGCTCAGCACCGCATAAGGGATATAATAGAGAAATCTGCGGAAGAACTTTGACTTTATCTCTTTTCTGAAAAGGGTGAGGGGCAGCATTCTTATAAGATATGTAACGCCTGCCATTACCGCAACGTATGCGACTATGCTCATTCTTCCTCAGCCTCCTCTTCGTCCTTAAAGAGCATTGCTCCCAGTGCGGAAGCGCCTGCACCGCTGATTATGATAGCAAATCCGCTGCTTACCATGGTAAGCACATATTTGAACATCAGCGACAGTATTGCCGCAAATATGGCGACGGAAAGCACGCTCTTCTTGCGCTTCGCAACGGGGATAACTATTGCAATGAACATTCCGTACAGCACTATTCCCATGGCGTTTATGATAGACTGGGGAAGTATCTGACCCGAAAATGCGCCGATGAACGTGCCTATGCTCCAGCCAAGGAACGATACAAGTATCAGCCCGTACATATATTGCGGAGATACTTTTTTGGGCTGTGCGGATGCCACGGCGAATATCTCATCGGTGATGCCGTAGGATACAAGCATTCTCCTCGGCGTATTAAAGCTGCTGTCCAGCTTTCTTGACAGCGACAGACCCATAAGTGCATATCTCAGGTTGATGACAAGCTGGGTCAGCGCCATTTCAAAAAGTGAGCCTCCTGCTGCTATGACCGTAACGCCCATTACCTGACCTGCGGAGGTAAGGTTCGTTACCGATATGCCCACTGCCTGAGCCACTGTAAGCCCCATATTAACGGCAAGTATGCCAAATCCGAAGGACACGGAAAGATATCCCAATGCTATTGGTATGCCGTGCCTCATTCCTTTAAAAAAATCCGAACTCATAAAAAATCCTTTCCAAACGCAGAAAAACAGCCGACTTGCGGTCGGCTGTTGATTTCAGTCGTCTTTGACCTTCTGTTTATGGAAATATCAAAGCTTCCAGAGCTCTTCGGCATACTGTCTTACAGTTCTGTCGGAAGAGAACTTGCCTGCGCTTGCAATGTTCATCCAGCACTTCTTGCTGAATACGTTTCTGTTCTTGTAATCGTAGAGAGCACGTAGCTTGGTGTCAACATAGCCCTCCAGATCGGTGAGAAGGAAGTAGTTATCGGGCTTGTGCCAGCTTGCGCCGTTGATAAGGGAGTTGAACAGCTCGCCGAACATTCCTGTATCGCCGTCGTTGAATGTGCCGTCAACCAAAGTATTTACAACACGCTTTACACGATCGTTGCGGTTGTATATCTTCTCCTTGGGCTTGTAAGTTGCCTTGATAGCGTCTATCTCCTCAACTCTTGCGCCGAAGATATACTCATTCTCCCAGCCTGCTTCCTCAACGATCTCAACGTTAGCGCCGTCATAGGTTCCAAGAGTAACTGCGCCGTTGAGCATAAACTTCATGTTGCCTGTACCTGAAGCCTCCAGACCCGCTGTAGAGATCTGCTCGGAGATATCTGCTGCGGGAATGAGCTTTTCAGCGTAGGAAACGTTGTAGTTCTGAACGAAGATGACCTTCAGCTTATCCTTGGTATCGGGGTCGTTGTTAACAAGCTTTGCCACCTCATTGATATACTTGATGATGCCCTTTGCTCTGCGGTATGCGGGAGCAGCCTTTGCGCCGAAGATGAACGCTGTGGGCTGGAGATCGGGCAGCTTGTGATCCTTTATCTGGAAGTAAAGGTCCATAATGGAGAAAGCATTGAGAAGCTGTCTCTTGTACTCGTGGAGACGCTTTACCTGGATATCAAAAGCAAAATCGGGAGAAAGGTCAATGCCCTCATGCTCCTTGATGTAAGCGCAGAGCTGCTCCTTCTTGGTTCTCTTGATAGCCATGAAGCGGTTGATGGTGTCGCCGTCATCAACGAACTTCTTAAGACCTGCCAGTCTGTCAAGGTCAGTCTGCCAGCCGTCGCCTATCTTCTCGGTGATAAGAGCGGAAAGCTCGGGATCGCATAGACCCAGCCATCTTCTGGGGGTAATACCGTTGGTCTTGTTCTGGAAGCGGTCGGGGAATATCTCATACCAGTCCTTAAGAACATCGTGCATAAGGATATTTGTGTGGAGCTGTGCAACGCCGTTGGTGTGTGCGGAAGCGAAGATAGCCATTCTTGCCATGTGGATAACGCTGCCGTCAACAATGAGCTTGGAGTTTATCTGCTCCTCGGTCTGACCGATAGACTTAAGGTACTTTTTGAGGTAGTCGTTTATCATGAGAATGATCTCATAAACTGTGGGGATAACGCTCTTGAACAGGTCGATGTTCCACTTTTCCAGAGCCTCGCCCATAACGGTGTGGTTGGTGTAGTTGCAGGTCTTCTGAACGATATCGAATGCTTCCTTGAAGGAAAGACCTTCCTTGAACATGAATATTCTGATGAGCTCAGCAATGGCAACTGTGGGGTGAGTATCGTTGAGCTGAAGAGCGTAGCACTCTGCAAAGTGGGAGAAATCCTCGCCGTACTTTGCCTTGTAGCGTCTGATAACGTCCTGAACGGAAGCGGATACGAAGAAATACTGCTGCTTAAGTCTCAGTCTTCTGCCCTTTTCGGTGTTATCGTTGGGGTAAAGAACATCGTTTATGGCATCAGCCATGATATTGCTCTCGGAAGCGCCCATGTAATCCTGGTTATCAAACTTCCAGAAATCAAAGCCCTTAATGCTCTCAGCCTGCCAGAGACGGAGAGTATTTACAGCCTTTCTGTCGTAGCCGATGATAGGTGTATCGTAAGGAACAGCCTTTACGGTCTGATCTGCAAATTCAACTATAACAGCGTCCTTGTCGCATCTTACGCTCCATGCGTCGCCGTAATCCAGCCAGGGATCGGCAGCCTCTCTCTGGAAGCCGTTTTCGATAGACTGCTTGAAAAGTCCGTACTTATATCTGATACCGTAGCCGTTGAGGGGTATATCGCAGGCAGCTGCTGAGTCAAGGAAGCAGGCTGCAAGTCTGCCGAGACCGCCGTTGCCCAGGGAAGCGTCCTCTATTTCCTCCAGGCAGGCAATGTCAATGCCGTTGTCGGAGAATATCTGCTTTGCCTCATCAAGAAGACCTGCGCAGTAAAGGTTGTTGAACACAGCTCTTCCCATAAGGAACTCAGCGGAGAGGTAATATGCTCTGCGCTTGGAATTATGTCTTTCCTCTGTTTCATTCCAGAGAGGGATAATGTCGCTCATAACAGCCCTTGCAACAGCGTTGTGAAGCTGGCGGGGAGTTGCGTGGCTTATGTCTGTTCTTCCGTCGATCATAAGATTTTCATTGATCTTTGAGGTAAACTGTGATTTATCCATCTGAATAATCCTCCCGAATATATTTTGCCGCACCTGCGGCGAAAGAACTGTAAAACAAATCAATAAATATAGTGTACCACATTCTGCAAATAAAATCAATAACGGATTTAACAAAATAATTTTTTTCACATTTCGTAAAGAAATCTATACAGATGTATGCCGCTTAAATGCGTTCCACGAAAAGTCTGTAAAGGCTGCTGTACATATTTTTAAACAGATTTATCATATTTTACGTAAATTTTACAATAGGACTATTTGAAATTCACTTATTTGTGTTACAATAACTGCGTGTGAGAAAATGTGTTTTTTTATGAAAAGTACCGTGCGGTTTGGGAAACCGCTTGGATACGCAGTCAGGCGCAACGGTACAATGAAAGGATGAGCATTAAATGTCAGTGTTCAATGTCATTCAGCTTTTCGGCGGTCTCGCAATGTTCCTTTACGGAATGAGCCTTATGAGCGACAAGCTTGAAAAACTCGCAGGCGGAAAGCTGGAGCAGATCTTCGAAAAACTAACCTCAAACCGCTTTAAAGGCCTTCTGCTGGGTGTTCTGGTAACGGCTGTTGTACAGTCATCATCAGCGACTACAGTAATGCTGGTAGGCTTCGTAAACTCAGGCATCATGCGCCTCTCGCAGGCGATATCCATTATAATGGGCGCAAACATCGGAACAACAGTCACCACATGGCTCCTGAGCCTCTCGGGTCTGGAGGGCGACACCATCGCCATTCAGCTGTGCAAGCCCGAAAACTTTGCTCCCGTACTCGCACTTATCGGCGTGGTCATGCGAATGGCTACAAAGAACGGCAGGAAAAAGGACATCGGCGGCATTCTCGTTGGATTTGCCCTGCTGATGATAGGTATGGACACCATGGGCAACTCCATGGCTCCCCTTAAAGACTCCGAATCCTTTGAGTCTCTCCTGACACTTTTCAAAAACCCCCTACTCGGCGTAATGGTTGGCGCTCTGCTTACAGCTATCATTCAGTCCTCCGCCGCTTCCGTGGGTATGCTCCAGTCCCTTTCCCAGAGCGGAAAGATAACATTCGGCACCGCATTCCCTATTATCCTCGGTCAGAATATCGGTACCTGCATCACCGCAATTCTTTCCTCGGCGGGCGCAAACAAGAACGCCAAGCGTGTTGCAGCAGTTCATCTTTACTTCAACATAATCGGAACTGTGCTGGCGCTGACTGTTTATTACACACTTGATTATTTCATTGATTTTTCTTTCAAGGATTCCACTGTAACAGGTTTCTCAATCGCACTGGTGCATACAATATTCAATATCGGCACCACCCTGCTGCTGCTCCCCTTCACAAACCTGCTTGAAAAGCTGGCATACCTCACTATCCGTGACGAGGTGAAGGACGACAGCGAATCCCCCGTTCTTCTGGACGACCGTTTCCTCAGCACTCCCGGCGTTGCTATCGAGCAGTGCAGAAACGTTACCAACAGAATGGCTTCCCTCGCAAAGGATACTATACTTATCGCATTCGATGTCCTGAAGCACTACGACGAGGACAAGGCCCAGATGATAATTGACAACGAGGACAGCATAGACAAGTACGAGGATATTACAGGCACATACCTTGTAAAGCTTTCGGGCAGAAGCATGACAATGGACGACAGCAGAACGGTATCATGTCTGCTCCACTCCATAGGCGATTTTGAAAGAATATCCGACCATGCGGTGAACATTCTTGACACCGCCAAGGAGATACACGAAAAGAATGTTGAGTTCTCCGACATGGCAAAACGTGAGCTTCAGGTAATGTTCAAGGCTATTGAAGATATACTTGATCTTACGGTAAGAGCCTTTGAAGCAAAGGACATCTCCCTTGCAAGGCGTGTTGAGCCTCTTGAAGAGGTTGTCGATACCCTGCGAAACGAAATGAAAACACGACACGTTGAGAGACTTCAGGAAAAGATATGCACCATTGAACAGGGCTTCATCTTTACCGACCTTCTCACCGATCTTGAAAGAGTTTCCGACCACTGCTCAAATGTTGCTGTAAATCTTATCCAGATAAACGACAACAGCTTTGATAATCACCAGTACCTTAACGAGCTGAAGAGCGAGGGCAATGAGGATTTCATCAAGCAGTACAAGGAATATTCCATAAAGTATGTTCTGCCCAAGGCAGCAGAAAAATAAATAACTCGCTGAGGCTATAACGCCTGCACGATATGCGAGTAAGTAATAATAGTAACAGAAAGCGTATCGGCAAATCCGATGCGCTTTTTAATTTCCTGTGTAAAATCCGTGTAATGAAAAGGAGAAATTCATATGGCAACCATTTATTGTGTTGAAGATGACGACGGCATCAGAGAGCTTATAACCTGCGCCCTTAAAACAGGCGGCTACGAGGTAAGCTCATTTGCAGAGGCAAAGTCCTTTGAAGAAGGTCTGAGAAGAAAGATCCCCTCCCTTATCCTGCTTGATATAATGCTTCCCGGAAAAGACGGCCTCAAGATACTCAGCGAGCTGAAAGCAGGTATGTATGCAGATATCCCCGTAATAATGCTCACAGCCCGCTCCACCGAGCTTGACAAGGTAAACGGCCTTGAAGCAGGTGCGGACGATTACATTACAAAGCCTTTCGGCATAATGGAGCTGCTCTCCCGTGTGAAGGCAGTCCTCAGAAGAGCAGGCGGCACAGGCTCCGCTGCGGCTGAACAGTACATAGTGGCAAATCTCGTTCTTGACGCTCCCAAGCACAAGGTGACTGTGGGCGAAAAGGACGTGGAGCTTACATACAAGGAGTTCGAGCTGCTGCTGTGCATGCTCCAGAACAGGGACATTGTTCTCACCAGAGAACAGCTCATGGAGCGTGTATGGGGCTATCAGTTCGCAGGAGAATCCCGCACTGTTGACGCTCATGTAAAGACTCTCCGCCAGAAGCTGGAGCAGGCAGGCTGCGCAAACATTATCCATACCGTCCGTGGCGTAGGCTACAAGATCAGCTTATGACCCTGAAAGGAAAAGCAAATGCAGAACCGAATTTGTAAAGCCATAAGCACTATTGTGATGACCGCCGTGCTTGTACTGGGAATACTGTTCATGCTTATCGGCTACGAGCTTTATTCAAAAGAAGCAAGGGACGCTCTTATGTCCTCCGCAGACACAGCCCTGAGCTTCACAGACAAGCCCGAGGAAATATACGACGTAATGAAAAACGCCGTCAGCTTCGACGTCCGTGTGACTATGATAGATAACGACGGAAATGTTCTTTACGACAGCACTTCTCCTGCAGCTCTCAGCGAAAATCACCTTGACCGTCCCGAGGTGCGGCAGGCAATAGAAAACGGCAGCGGCACTGCCGAGCGTTACTCAAACACCCTTTCAAGGCGCACCTACTACTATGCCGTAAAAACTGACGGGGGAATAATCCGTTTCTCCTGCAATACTCAGGGAATTTCCGCCATTTTCCTTGGTGCGATACCCATTTTCCTTGCGGCATGGGGTCTGGTAATGGTGGTGGCTGTGGTGGTTTCCATGAAGCTTTCGGAAAACATCGTCACCCCTATACGCAAAATGATTAAGTCCATGGACGTTTTTGATGACACCATTGAGGAAGGCATCGCCGATTACAGCGAGTATGAGGAGCTGCTCCCCATGGTAAAGCTTGTGGCCCGCATGAAGCGTGAGATAAAGGACTACATCGCCTCGCTTTCCGCCGAAAAGAACACCATTGGTCTCATAACCGCAAACATGACCGAGGGCATGATACTCATTGACCGCAACGATGATATCATCTCCATCAACCGCAGCGCCTGCGATCTGGTAAACCCCGTTTTTCCTGCGGAAAGCGGACGAAACATCATTGAGTTCTGCCGGAATACAGATTTTATGGAGCTTATCGAGCAGTCAAAGTGCGCTGCCAGCGTTACAGGCACATTTTCCTCCGAGGGACGTTTTCTCAGGGCGTTCATCAGCCGCATAAGCTCCGAGGATAAGCTTTCGGGCGCTGTTATAATCATCGTCGATGAAACGGAGATACATCTGGCAGAGGAAATGCGCCGTGATTTCTCCGCAAATGTTTCCCATGAGCTGAAAACTCCCCTTACCACCATAAGGGGCTTTGCGGAAATGCTGGGCGGCGGAATGATAACCGACGGCGACGATATCCGCAGATACGGCAAGCGCATATATGACGAGGCCAACCGCCTACTGAACGTTATAAACGACATCATCAGGCTGTCAGAGATAGAGGAAAATCACTCGGAAATTTTCACCGAGACCAACCTTTCAGCTGTTGCAAAGGAGGTCGCCGAAAATCTCGCCGAAAAGGCAAAGCGTCTGGAAATAGACCTTTCTGTCAGTGGCAACGACGTTACAGTTCAGGCAAACGGCGGCTACATCTACGAAATGATATACAACCTTACCGAAAACGCCGTGAAATATAACCGCCCAGGCGGAAAGGTGCTTGTAGATGTGAGCCGTGCAGGCGACAAGGCTGTTATAACCGTGGCAGACAACGGCATAGGCATACCAAAGGAGCATCAGGGACGCATTTTTGAGCGTTTCTACCGTGTTGACAAGAGCCATTCCAAGCAGACAGGCGGCACGGGACTGGGACTTTCTATCGTAAAGCACATCGCAGCCCTCCACCACGGAAGCATTTCCGTTGACAGCGAGGACGGCAAGGGAACCGTATTTACGGTAATGCTCCCCATGACCCAGCAGACGGCAATAGCACCTGTTCAGTAATACAGCAAAACAGCTCCCACACTGCTGCGGGAGCTGTTTATAAATTACGCACCTGTTTTTACTTCAGATGCAGCATTATATCTTGCCTCAACAATTATTCATCATCAATATTTACAGGTATTTCGTCATCGCTGTTAACGGTATCCTCTGACTCAACTATGCCAATATCATCGGTAATAACGCTTGATGGCGTTTCTGAATATATTTGAACGGGTTCTATATTTATGGCAACACCTGTATAACTTGACAGCTTATCTGAAAAAGCAGCTCTTGCCGCTTCCGTTAAGTTTAAATTTGCGTACATCGGTACTTTTTCTGCAAGGTCTTCCGCATTTATACCTGCGGCTTCATAATCGCTTTGTGAATGCGTGTAGATCCATTCAGGACTGTAGATGTTATCATCATGCACTATAGAATACTCCGACGCAAATGTTTTTGTAATCAATTCAATATCGCCGGAAAATAATATATTAAATTGATCCTGTGTTATTCTTACACTTTCATATTCTGAATCAATGTAATCTTCAAGTGCAGATGCTGCTTCTTCCTTGGTTATATTAAAGTCAGTAATAAATGAATACACATTCAGATAATCTTTGATACTTGATACCGCACCTTTTCTCGAAAAATGATTATTAAGCCATTCGTCCACTTCGCCCGACGGCCTTATATCAAGCAATGAACCGGGAACACTATCGAATTGTGATATACACGGTTGATAAAAATCAGAATTCATATCGCCACCTGAATCGCCGTTATTATCAAAAGGCTCAGGCATTTGCTCATTGTTTTCATCAAGCTGATCATTGTTATCAGCCGCCTCCTGAGCAGACGATTGAACAATATCGGCTGATGATGCTTCGTCATTTTCCATAACGGAAGATTGAGTATTTCCCTGTGATGTTTCATCGACAGTTGTTTCATTTGCTTTATCGCACGCAGTAAATACAAGCACCGATAATATTGCAAAAGCCCATATTTTTTTATTTATTTGTTTCATAATGTTTCCCTCTCTATAGTTTTAATTATTGTGAAAAGCCAATTTGCGGAAAAAGTTTTTTGGGATCTATTGTTGTACTACTATTAACTGCATTATTTCCGCTTCCTCCTGATGTCGCATTTACTGTATTAACATCCATATATAATATACTATATTTGTTTATAAAAAGCAAGAGCACCACCATAAAAAGTGATGCTCCTGCTATAAAAAATGTAAATCAGATATTGTCGAATATAAATTCAAATATAAATATTATATTCGTATTTGTTCAATCCATTGCGGCTTGTTTTATTATATTTTTAATGTTCCGCAAGAATTGTTCTGCTTAGCAGCCCTATTTCATCATAATAATGCAGTGTGCGCACACTGACACCTGTAAGCCTTGCAAATTCACTGATCTTATACATGAGTATCTCCTTTCCTGTCTCCGTAAACTCAGTATATACTATGACGCAGCGTCAGTGTCAAGGGGTTTTGAAAATATTTTTTCAGATCATTTTCCGCAGTATTTGCTGCCCTGCATGGTATCGTCACGGGCAAGCTTTTTGTCAATCTCGTTCATGACCACAAACTTTTTAAGGCTCCACAGCGGGGCTATCAGAGTGTCCCTTGCGCCGTCGCCCGTAACACGCTGGATAATAAGCTCAGGGGGCAAAAGCTCCAGCTGGGCGCAGATGATATCCACATATTCCTCCAGCGTCAGGGCGGCAAACTCCCCTCTCAGATATTCCTCCGCCATGGCAGTGCCCCTGATGATGTGCAGCAGGTGGAGCTTTATGCTGTGAAGCTCCAGCTTTGACATCTCGTAAGCCGATTCGAGCATCATCTCACGGTTTTCCCCGGGGAGGCCGTTTATAAGATGCACGCAGACGTTTATGTCCTTGTCCCGCAGGCGCTTATAGCATTCCAAGAAGTCATAATATGTGTGACAGCGGTTTATTCTTTCGGCAGTTTTATCGTGAACAGTCTGCAAACCAAGTTCGACTGTAAGATATGTCCGCCTGCTAACATCGGCAAGATAGTCCAGAACATCGTCCGAAATGCAGTCGGGACGGGTGGAAATGGCAATGCCGCAGACATTTTCAAGGGTCAGCGCCTCCTCCACCATGGTCCTTATCTTTTCAAGAGGGCCATAGGTGTTGGTGTTTGCCTGAAAGTACGGGATATACAGCCCCTCGTGCCATTTCATGTTCATTTTCGCCCTGACCTGTTCAAACTGCTCTGTGACCGAAAGTGCACAGTCCCCCGCAAATTCCCCGCTGCCCGCAGAGCAGTATGTGCAGCCGCCAACGCCCTTTGTGCCGTCGATATTCGGGCAGGTAAAGCCGCAGTTGAGGGATATCTTCATCACCTTGCAGCCGAACCTCTGTTTAAGGTAGCTGCTTTGGGTTCGGTAGCGCTTATTTGTGTCAGAATATTTAAAAGGGCTTTGCATAAAAACACTCCTATGCTGCATTTATAAATAAGCTTTTAATCTCATATTGTACGCAGATTAACTTTATTGGTGAAAGTTATTGCGCCATATTGCTTCAAGCTGTGATAACATTCAGTATATCACTTTTTTACAATTTCTTCAAGAGAAATTGCTCAATATTTATGCTATGTTCCAATAAATTTAAGAAATACAAACCAAAATCTTATTGATTTTTCTGATACAGATGGTATAATATAATAAATGAGATAAATATATACTATTTATCGGCATTTTATCGGAAGGGAGAGATTTTATGAAAACTATATTTGTAACCGGTGCTGCGGGAATGATAGGAAAGGCTGTTGTGGAAATGCTCCTGCAGAAAGGCTATAACGTTATAGGAACCGATACAGCTCCCGCTCCTTTTGAAGATAATGACAATTTCAGCTTCGTTCAGTGCAATATTACCGACAAGGAAAAAATAACAGGCGTTCTGAACGGCAGCAAGATAGATATGCTTATCCACCTTGCATGCACAGTTGATAACGACTTCCCGGACGTTCTGTCCTCCGATGAGGAAAAAACCAGCGCCGCTGTGGATAAATATCTTTACAAGGCTGCAGAAGCTGCTGGAGTGGCTGACATACTTATGCTCAGTACACACCAGATCTATGCGCCTCAGCGTACAAGAGAGCCTATACGTGAGGCAGCTGCCGAAAGGCCGTCCTCCATATATGCAAAGCTCAAGGCCGACTCTGAAAAGGCTCTTGTAAATGCTCTCAAGAAATCCACCGGCACAAAGGGCGTTATCATGCGCATATGCCCCATTTACACCAAGGATTTCACCGAAAATCTGAAAGCAAAGGTATATGATGCAAAGACCGGCTGTGCGTTCGTTTACGGCGGCTACGGCGATTACGGATACACCTTCACCTGTCTTTACAATCTTGTGGATTTCATATACGGCATACTTACCTGCCCCGACACTATTACATATCAGGGTATTTACAACGTATGCGACACCAAGCCCATTGCTGCAAAGGACATCATTGAGCTGCTGAGAAACGATCACAAGATCGGTGCAGTAATGTCCAGAAACTACGGAAGCGACGCTGCCAAGGGCGGAGTTACCGCAATATTCGGCTCAAAGGAATCACGTACCGATTACAGGTACAATGATCTGAGCGTTGCGTGCAGCAACATTTCCTATGATAACACCAAGGCACAGCGAATCGCCACATTCCGCTGGAAGCTTTCAAACACTAAGTAACACGTATAAATTTAAATGTCCTGCAGATTTTCTGCAGGACATTTTTTATTATTATATTAAGGTTTGGGGATATGAAAGTAAACGGTTAATTTGTCCGTACCCGCAAAAAAAAAGCAGCGCTCGAACGCTGCTTTTTACTCTTACTTTTTCTTTCCAAGCTCGTCCTGCTCATCGTGCTGGGTCTGATTCTCGGAGATAGCCCATGTCTTAACGATGATCTTGCTTCTGTCGCCGCCTGTTTCGATAACAACGGTATCGTCATTCTTACGAACGATAAATCCAACTATGCCGCCGATGGTTGTTACCTGATCTCCCACCTGGAGAGAATCTCTCATCTGCTTCTGCTCCTTGTCCTTCTTCTTCTGGGGACGGATAAGCATAAAGTAGAAGAGCGCCATGATAACGACGAGCATTACAATGGAGGATACCAGCTGAGAAGTTGCTGCTGCCTGTGAATCAGCTGTATTTGCTGTTGCAGCTGCCAGAACTGAAAAATATGTGTTGAGCATTAAAGTTATCTTTCCTTTCTTATTTTACCAGAATAAAACTATTTACTATTTATTATACCAATTCCAACTGAAAATGCAATAGCTTTTACAGAAATTTAAGATTTAAAATGTCACGGCGTATAGTCAATATCCGCTTTTCTTGCCTGCGATTTCTGATAAGGGCGCTTGATACGGTAAATCCTGCCGTCTTTGAGGAATCTCGCCCCTGTCTGGTGGAATGTGAAGCTGACCCCTGCGTCAACGCACTGGCAGCGCAATGAAAGTATCCAGTCATAGCTGCATATCCTTGCTTCATTGCCCGATTCTCCGCCTGCGGACACGCTTTCTATCCGTTTGGGATCAAGATATGCGCTCAGGTCTATGCTCTCCAGCAGAGGTTCGCATACTATGAGCCTGTGCTTTATTGGCAGGCTCAGGAACACCGGCAGCCGTTCATCGGCACGCTTTTGATTTTCGCAGGTGCAGCCGATGATAACATTGTCGTAGCCCTCTCCCCAGTCCTCAGGCAAACACTGCGCCAGACGGGTTATACGCTTGGTGAAAAATATAAAGTCCACGTCGCTGCGTTCACGCATGAACTGCCATGCTTCTCCCCGCCTTTCGTCCGCCTCGTCAAGGAGAAAGTCGGAGGTAAAGCAGGTGAAAAGCACTGCTCCCGAGGGCACCTTATATTCACCGTTCTTTTTCCTGCGCACGGGCAGGTCAAAATCCTTGTTATATGACAGCAGGCTGCCGTCCCTGCCGTGTTTCTCGTCTGTGCGATACACGTAGCAGTGGCGGCAGCCCTCGCTTATCTTTTTGCAGCCGTGCCATGGATTCCATGAAACGTCCATATCTGCTCCTTTATGGCTTTTCATCGGGGTGCTTTTTGTAATACTCCTCCGATATCTTCTTCTGATAACGTGCGTCAATGTGCTCCTTGACAGCTCTGCCGCCCCTGCCTGCCAGCTTTGCCAGCATAAACAGTCCGTAAACCAGCGATATTGCGGGGATTATCAGCAGATATATTGACGGGCCTGCAAGTACCTTTCCGATTATCTCGGCGCTGCGTGTGCGGTTCTCGTACCATGGATAGCTGATATTCGTCATTACCATAACGCTCTCACGTATCTCCCTGAAGCCTGTGAAAAGCTTCAGGAGACCGAATCTGCCTGTCTGGTCGATGAGAACGCTTGAATCCTCGGGGACGGTGTTTATATCCTTCATGACCCCGTAAGCGTAATCCTTGACGATATTTGGCAGGCACACCTCATATGATGTGAGCACAAAGCTGTCGTTCAGCTGCTTTAACGATTCATAGGGCATATACACTCTGGGCTTTGTGCCGTATGCGGTCTTATCAACCTCATTATCGGGTGACTCCACAACAGCCGCCACGTAAAACACCTTGTTGTTTATTTCCAGCGGCATTCCCACGGTGTCCATGGAGCCGAACAGCTGCCATGAGCACTGCTTGTCAAGGATTATCCTGTCAAGGTTGATGTCCTCCGATGTGTAATAGCTGCCGTACATTATGTCCTCCGGGTGGAAGATGAAGTAGTCCCCCACCGTGCCTGTTACGGCAACATCGCAGCTGCCCATTTTTCCTGCAAGGGAAAGTGTGGAATCGCCTGAGGCACAGTCTATCCAAAGCCTGCCCTCGGGATTATCCTCCGCATCAAGGACGGAGCTTTCTTTCAGCTTTTCCTCGACGCTTTTCCTCATGGAGTATATCCCCATCATGTCAAATCCATTGGAGGGAGACACATAAAGTGATATCTGGGAGTATTTATACTTGTCGTTATCCCACATTTCCTTTGCCTTGTCAGATGAATAATCCCTTGAAAGCGATGATATCCGCAGGTAAATTATCCCGAATACCGACAGAAGAACGGCGTTTATTATCAGCAGAATTATATTGAATTTTTTCAGTCTGCTCATTCACGTCACCCCGATCAGCTCTCGGCGGGACGAACCTGATCGCCTGCCTGAATGGGCTTGGTAGATGTGGTGATAACGTACTCGCTTCCCATAAGACCGTTTACAGCGGTGTTGTTGTCGTCCTTTGCAAGGACTTCGATGTCATATCTCACAGCCTTGTAGCGGTTGCCGAGAGGGCTGCTCTTTGCTTCCATAACGAGGACGAACTTTCCGTTGGAGTCCTCTCTTACCGCTGCGTTGGGAACAACTGCGGAATAAGGCTGACCCTTGCTGCCCATGGAAAGGGTAATGGTCTGACCTGTGGAGATATCGGAGCCTGTAACGTTGAATACGAGAGTTTTCTGTGTCTGGGGATTTGCAGTGTCGGTCTTTACCTCGCTGAGTGTTGCGGAGAAGCTGTCGCCCCAGTACCAGCTTGTTATCTCTGCCTTGTCGCCAACCTTGACCTTCTTAGCCTGGTCATTCTTTACGGAGAAAGAAACGGTGTAGCCGAGGTCGGACACGCTGATTACTGCTGCCACTGTGCCCGCAGCAACCTCGCTGCCTGCTGTAACGGAAACGCTTTCAACAGTACCGCCCATTTTTGCGGTAACGACTGCGTCAAATGCCTCGCTCTTGAGCTTTTCGACCTTTTTCTTCTGTCTTTCGATGTCCTTTTTCTTTGCTTCAAGGTCAAGCTGATTGCTTTCGTTGGTAACGCTGTCGGTCTGCTTCTTTATTTCAAGTGCTGCATAAAGGTTATCAACGGTGTCCTTCTGCTCGGATATTTTAAGCTCCAGCTGTGAAGCGGAAAGATATCCTGCTGCGGTGGCATCGTCCTTTGCAGTGCCTGCGTTGGTGAGCTTTAATGTAACATCGTCCAGCTCTGCTGTTACCTTGTCGAGCTTTGCCTTTATTTCAAGCTTTATGGAACGAACATCGTTGCTCAGGGTGTCCTTTGCGCTGTTCAGGTTCTTCTTTGCCTTATTGAGTGTGCTTTCAGCATTTTTCAGCTTTGTTTTGAGAACTCCGCTGGTAGTGGATTTTGCAAGATAATTGGAAAGGTCTCTCTGGAGCTGGTCTATCTCCAGCGACTTTGTTGCGATGGAAGCTGAGATAGATGTGGTATCATCATCAGCCTTTGCGTTGTACAGGGAGATATAAAGCTGATTAAGCTCAACTGTTGCGGACTCGATAGACTTTCTTGTCTCCTCAATCTTGGAAGCATAGTCGGTATCTGCGCCAACGTCCTTGCTCAGCTCGTCATAATCGGACTGAGCTGTCTCGACCTTTTTTTCAAGCTCGGTAACACGGTCCTTGTCAGCTCTGAGGGTGTCGTAATACGCACCTGTAAGGTTTATCATATCATCGGAGGTGTCCGCATTTACGGCGCTGAGCTGATTGTTAAGGTCTTCCTTTTCCTTGGTAAGCTTATCCGATCTGCTTTTCAGGGAATTATAATCATTAAGTGCGGAGGAAAGAGGGTCAGTGCCTGCAAGGGCAGCCTGATACTTTGCCTGAAGCTCGGAAAGCTCCTTTTCGGCTTTCTGTATCTCCAGATAATCGGACTGATACTTGGAGCTGTCGGACTGGGCAAGAACTGCCTTTTTGTAATCAAGCTCCTTGTCCTCCAGATCCTTCTGAGCCTGAGTAAGCTCGTCGGAATCAGAGTCCTCCAGCTCAAACAGGGTATCGCCTGCATTTATTGTCTGACCTGTCTTTACGGCAACGCTCTTGATAGTTCTTGTCTGGTCGAATTTTACCTCGTAGCTCTCGGCAGCCTCAACAGTTCCGCTGCCTCTTATCTGCTCGGAGATAGTACCCTGACTGACATAAACGGCAGATACCTGCGGCAGAGTGTAATTCATAAAAGTATTTGAGAAGAATGTAAGCACCAGCAGAACTGCCAGAAAAACAATGGCAATGTTCTTGATGACTTCCTTTCTCGGAGATCTGTTTTCATTATTCATCTTTATGATCATTCCTTTCGTGTAATAGATCAGCCCTTAATTCCGCCTGAGTAGGTGATTCCCTCAACCAGGTAATCCTCACCGTACAGGAACATAAGCAGCGACGGCATCATATAGATAACAGCCACCGCAAATGCAAGTCCCGTATCGCCTGAGTTTATCTTTGACAGGAAAACCGACAGCGGGTGCATACTTTCGTCCGAAAGCAGGATAAGAGGCTGCTCGACCATGTTCCAGTAGTCGATGAACACCAGCATGAGCACGGAGAAAACTGCGCTTCTTACCATGGGATAGCAGATGCTCGTGAATATCTGGAACTCGTTGGCTCCGTCCAGCATAGCTGCTTCAAAATATGTCTTCGGGATACGCTTCATTGCCTTTGTGAGCAGGAACACCGCAAAGGGCGAGAAAATTCCGGGGAGGATTATCGCCCATCTTGTATCGAGAATGCCCAGCTTTTCGGACACAAGATAGTTAGGTACCAGCGTTACCTGATAGGGCATGAGCATAAGTATGATATAGACAAAGAATATTATCTCTTTGAGCTTTCCCGTGAGCCTTGAAAAGCCGTAGGAAGCAAAGAGCGCCACCACCGTCTGGAATATTACGATAGGCACTGTAAGTATGGCTGAATTCCAGAATTTCAGCAGATAATCGGGAGTCTTGAACAGCACCGAGAAATACTGGCTGAAGCTTACTATGTCGGGGATAAATTTCAGATTGACGGTCTTTGAGATGAATGTCTTGCTGTCGGTAACGGAGTTAAAGACAACGCCATAGTTTGCATTTATCTCCGTCTGTGACATAAATGAGTTTGTAATGGTAAGAACCGTGGGCAGCAAAAATATCACTGCGGCAACAGCGGCAAATATGGTCATGAGCACCAGCAATATCTGCCTGAGTATTTTCTGGGGAGAAGGCTTCTTCTTTTTTGTCATTCTTCCACATCCTCTCCGAATTTATTGTCGATGATGAACAGTGCTCCGATAATTACCACCATTACCAGTGACATTATCATAGCCGCCGCAGAAAGCTTCTGATAATCCAGCGACTTGAAGGTGTTGTTCATAAAGTGCTGCAGCAGGTAAAGATCCTCAAAGGGATAATCGCCTGTCAGCAGATACACCTCTCGGAAAAGCTTGAAGGAGTTTATCAGCGAGAGGATAGTTACAAAAAGGATAGTCGGCGAAAGATACCTGAGCTTTATGTGCAGAAGCCTGTACAAGGGGCCTGCGCCCTCCAGCTCCGCAACCTCAAGGCAGTCACGGGGGATATTATTGAGCGCCGCAAGGAAAAGTATCATGTTGTAGCCCAGATTTTTCCACAAAAACAGAAGAACGACCACCATAAGGCACTTGCTGGATTTCATCCAGTCAACTGGCTGTGCCTGGAACCATTCGCCAAGCACCGCATTGAGGGTACCGTTATAGTCAAACACTACCTGCCATATCAGCACGACGGAAGCCACGGGAACCATCATGGGGCAGAGGAAAAATGTTCGGAACATACTTTTTCCCGGTATCTTGGAATCCAGCAGGCTTGCCAGACCCAGCGACAGCACCACAGCCAGCGGAACTGCCACCGCCGAAAGTATCAGTGTGTTTTTTGCCGCAGTGATAAAGGCGTTGTTTTTGAAAAGCACCTGATAATTTCTCAGGAAAACAAAGTCTTTATTTATGGGATTATCGAGGAATGAATACCAGATAACGATCATAAACGGAATGATAAAGAATACAAGAACTCCCGCCAGGCTCGGAACTAACAACAGCCGTGCAAATGGCGTATTTGTGTCGGTGAGCTTTGATACACGAGAGCGCTTTTTTCTGTCCTGTTTCATAAAAAGCCTCCAAAATGACAGTGGGATAAATATCCCGTTTTATTCTACATTCAATTATACAATGTGTTTTGTAAAATTGCTACACCTGTACCAAACTGTAATCAATTATTAACCGAATATAATCCATGGGTATCAATACGTAAACTATGCAGATAATAGTTACAGCGAACATCACAATAACAACGGAAATGAGGAAAGAAAATGAAAGAAATGTTTTGCTTCCAGTGCCAGCAGACAGCTCACAACGTCGCCTGTGACGGCAAGGTTGGCGTGTGCGGCAAAAAGTCGGACACTGCCAATTTTCAGGACGAGCTTACAGGCGCTCTCATAGGACTTGCAAGAGCTTCAAAGTCGGGCAATCCCACCGATAAGACAGATGTTCTTATTCTCAAAGGGCTTTTTACCACCATCACCAACGTTAATTTCAACGATGTTACTATTAAAAAGATGAAAACAGAGGTCGAGCAGGAAAAGGGCCGTGTGAACGCCGAAAAGTTCGAGGACTATGACATGAATATGATATGGGGCGCACACGAGGACATACGCTCCCTTAAATCCCTTATCCTTTTCGGAATAAAGGGTATGGCGGCATACGCATATCACGCCTATGCGCTGGGAAAGACAGACAGGACTGTGACCGATTTTCTGTACGAGGCTCTTTACGCTCTTGGCGAGGATAAATCCCCCGATGACCTGCTGAAGCTGGTACTCAAAACGGGCGAAGTGAATTTCAAGTGCATGGAAATGCTTGACGCTGCCAACACCGAAGCCTACGGTCAGCCTGTGCCCACAGAAGTTCCCCTGACCATTGAAAAAGGTCCCTTTATCGTTGTCAGCGGTCATGACCTCCACGATATGAAGCTTCTTCTGGAGCAGACACAGGGCAAGGGTATAAACATCTACACCCACAGCGAGATGCTCCCTGCCCACGGCTATCCAGAGCTGAAAAAATATCCTCACCTTAAAGGCAACTTCGGCACAGGCTGGCAGAACCAGCAGTCTGAGTTTCACAACATTCCTGCGCCTGTCCTTTTCACCACAAACTGCATCATGCCCGTGCGCCAGAGCTACTGCGACAGGGTGTTCACTACATCCATCGTGTCATATCCCGAGCTGTGTCACATCGGTGATGACAAGGACTTCACCCCCGTTATCGAAAAGGCGATAGAGTGCGGAGGCTATGACGAGGACAAGCACATGACAGGCATGAACGGCGGAAGCACAGTCATCACGGGCTTTGCCAGAAATGCCGTGCTTTCCCACGCAGAAAAGATAATCGAGCTTGTCAAGGCGGGAAAGATAAAGCACTTTTTCCTTATCGGCGGATGCGATGGCGCATCTCCCAGCAGAAGCTATTACACCGATTTTGCAAAGCTCACACCGCCAGACACTCTTATCCTGACCCTTGCCTGCGGAAAATACCGCATTAACGACCTTGATCTGGGCGATATCGAGGGTATCCCCAGAATACTTGACTGCGGTCAGTGCAACGACGCATACAGCGCCATCAAGATAGCCCTTGCCCTTGCGGACGCATTCGGCTGCGGCGTGAATGACCTGCCACTCACCCTTGTGCTGTCATGGTACGAGCAGAAGGCGGTCTGCATTCTGCTGACCCTTTTGTGGCTCGGCATAAAGAACATTTACCTTGGCCCCACTATCCCCGCCTTTGTATCGGACAATGTGCTTTCAAAGCTTGTGGAGCTTTATAACATTACTCCCACAAGCGAGCCTGCCGACGATCTGAAAAAAATTCTCGGCAGCTGAAAATTATAATAATATAATAAAAAAATCGGAGCTGTTGCAGCATAACTGAAACAGCTCCGAAATTTACATATAAATGCGACTAAGCCGATAAGCCGGGTTTTGTCGTGTGCGGAAATCTATCTGAGCGGATCGTCGCCGAAACGCTTTAGCCGTCTTTACGGTACGCCTGCCGAGCAGACATTGACGTACACGTACCAATAGACGTTGCATCGGATAGGGTTTACATGGCAGCAGCGTCTCCGCTGCCCCGGTGAGCTCTTACCTCGCCTTTCCACCCTTACTGAAAAAATCAGCGGTATATCTCTGTTGCACTTTCCCTAAGGTCACCCTCGGCTGCCGTTAGCAGCTACCCTGCTCTGTGATGCCCGGACTTTCCTAACGCAAAAAGCGTTCAACCGCATAGCTTACTCGCATTTACTATTATACCGTTTGCACGGTGATTTGTCAAGTGAAAGATAAAAACGGCGGCAGATAAACTGCCGCCGCCTTGAACTCAAGCGATACGATATAAAATATCAATATTTACGCTTACGAGCAGCTTCGGACTTCTTCTTGCGCTTAACCGAAGGCTTCTCATAGTGTTCTCTTTTACGAACCTCAGCGATTACGCCGTCCTTAGCGCAGCTTCTCTTGAAGCGCTTAAGAGCGGTTTCCAGAGTCTCGTTCTTTCCAACATGAATTTCTGCCAACTTTGTTCCCTCCCTTTGCCCTGCGGCAGAGGATTATATACGATATAACTTTTACATTATACAATATATCAAGCCATTTTGTCAAGTGTCTGCATTAAAAAGAACGCAGAATTTTCAGGTGCTTTTTTGTGCAAATTGATTACTTTGCAACGATATTTACAATTCGACCCTTTACATAGATCTCCTTGACGATATTCTTGCCCTCGATCGCTGCTGCGACATCGGGATTTGCCTTTGCCTTGGCAATAGCGGAATCCTGGTCCTCGTCAACGCCTACGTTGATCTTGCCTCTTACCTTGCCGTTTATCTGAACAGCAATTTCAATGGTATCAACAACAAGCTCCTTCTCGTCATAAACAGGCCATGGCTCGTAAGCGATGGTATCATTATGACCCAGCTTCTGCCACATTTCCTCGCATACGTGAGGAGTTATGCAGGACATCATCTTGATAATGCCCTCGGCATATTCCTTGGGGCACTTGCCTGCCTTGTATGCAGCGTTCATGAAAATCATGAGCTGGCTGATAGCGGTATTGAATGCGAGAGCCTCGAAATCATCGGTGACCTTCTTCACTGTCTGATGATATATCTTGGTGAGAGCACCGTCATTATCATCGGTCAGATTAGCAGGCTCGGTAAAGAAGTTCCATACTCTTACGATAAATCTCTTTGCCCCCTCAACGCCTGCGCTGCTCCAGGGCTTGGAAACCTCCAGAGGGCCCATGAACATCTCGTAAAGACGGAGAGTATCAGCGCCGTAGTCTCTTACGATATCGCTGGGGTTGATAACGAACTCGGGATATCTCTTGCCCATCTTGATGCCGTTCTCGCCCAGGATCATACCCTGGTGAACCAGCTTCTTGAAGGGTTCCTTTGTAGGAGCAAGGCCCTTATCGTACAGATATCTGTTCCATATTCTTGAATACATCAGATGACCTACAGCATGCTCAGGGCCGCCGATGTAAAGGTCAACGGGCATCCAGTGCTTTAAAAGCTCCTGATTTGCAAATTCCTTGTCATTATCCGGATCAATGTATCTGAAATAATACCAGCTGGAGCCTGCGCTTCCGGGCATGGTAGATGTTTCTCTTGTACCTTTTATGCCGTTGTGGTCATACTTCTTCCACTCGGTAGCATTTTCAAGGGGAGCCTTTCCGTTCTTGCCCTTGTAATCCTCAAGCTCGGGAAGGATAAGAGGAAGCTCATCATCATCAAGTACGTGTATTCCGCCGTCCTCAGTGTGAACTACAGGAACAGGCTCGCCCCAGTAGCGCTGACGTGCGAATATCCACTCTCTGAAATGGTAGTTTGTTGTCCTCTTGGCAACGCCCATCTTTTCAAGCTTTACAGTGATGGCTTCCTTAGCCTCTTCAACGGTAAGACCTGTGAACTCCTCGGAGTTGATAAGTCTGTAGCCCTTTCCGAGGTAATCGCCCTTTTCAAAAGCCTTTTCGGAAACATCAACGTGTCCCAGCTTTTCATCGCCATCAATTACCTGTATCATGTCGATATTGTGAGCAACAGCGTACTCAAAGTCTCTCTGATCATGGGAAGGTACTGCCATTACCGCACCTGTGCCGTAGCTTGCAAGAACGAAGTCGCCGATGAACATTCTTACTTCCTTGCCGTTTACGGGATTTATGCAGGTAACGCCCTTGAGCTCGCAGCCTGACTTGGTCTTGTTAAGCTCGGTACGATCCATATCGTTCTTTTTGAGAGTTTCGTCGATATATGCCTGAACCTCTTCCTTGTTCTCGATACGGGGCATAAGGTCCTTGACGATCTGTCCGTCAGGAGCAAGCACCATAAAGGTGATACCGTAAATAGTTTCGATACAGGTGGTGTAGATGCTGAACTCTCCGCCGCCGACGATGTTGAATTTTACCTCAACACCTGTGGATTTGCCGATCCAGTTTCTCTGGATAGCCTTGGTGGATTCGGGCCAGTCTATCTCGTCCAGACCTTCAAGAAGCTTTTCCGCAAAAGCAGGCTGATCTATTACCCACTGCTTCATGTTCTTTCTTACAACAGGGAATCCGCCGCGCTCTGATTTTCCGTCAATGACCTCATCATTGGAAAGAACAGTGCCCAGCTCTTCGCACCAGTTTACGGGCATATCAACATACTTTGCATAGCCGTCAAGATAAAGCTGCTTGAATATCCACTGAGTCCACTTGTAGAACTTGGGGTCAGAGGTAGCGATCATCTTTGACCAGTCATAGTCAAAGCCCAGCTCCTTGAGCTGCTTTGAGAATGTCTCGATATTCTTCTGAGTGAATCCGTTGGGGTGATGACCTGTAGTTACGGCATACTGCTCAGCAGGCAGACCGAAAGAGTCATATCCCATAGGGTGAAGGACATTGTAGCCCTGCATTCTCTTCATTCTTGATACTATGTCGGTTGCTGTGTAGCCCTCAGGGTGTCCCGCATGGAGACCTACTCCCGAAGGATAGGGAAACATATCAAGGGCATAGAACTTGGGCTTGGAAAAGTCCCAGACATCTGTTTTGAATGTCTCATGCTCCTCCCAGTATTTCTGCCATTTGGGTTCAACCGAGGCAAAATCGTATCTTTCCAAAATAATCATTCCTTTGCTTTATTTGATGCGGAAAACCGCAGGTATAACATTATTTGAAGCGTCTTCTGCGCCGACCTATCTTTACGCCGTGGCTCAGAATATCGTCTATCTCGTTTTCGGGGTCGGAGCAGTAGGTGCTTATCCTCCTGTTAAAGAGCAGGAAAACGAACAGTCCCGCTGACACTATCGCCATTATGAGATATGCTGTTTTCTTGAAGTTATCGGGAAGAAATCCCCTTACGTGTATCTCTGTCATGAACCACGCAAACCTGTCAAACGCTCCGCCGAAGCTTGCAGCTCCCAGCGCAGTATTTATGGGCAGCATTATCAGCAGCATGAGCCGTGCTATCTGGCTGCCCCTTACTATGAGCCATGCAATTCCTGCCTCAACAAGAGCAATGCACATAGGCAGAGGCGTTGGGTCTGCTGCCAGATATATGAGCGCAAGAGCGATAAAGCAGCCAAAGAACATTACTGCGTCCTTTTTGAAGGTCTGCAGCTGTTCACGTTCCTTTTTCAGCTCATCAAGGTACTCCTGCCGCCTTTCGGCAGCGCTTTTCTGAGGCGGAAGCTCCGCCATTTCCCTGATAACGGTCTCACGGCGGTTGGCGCTCTTGTAATCCTCCGCAGGAGGCGGCTCGGCAGGATTACCGTCCATATCGGTCATGCTTGGCGCTGCCACAGCTTCAGTCAGATCATCGGCTGCGGCGCTGTCACTTTCTTCGTCAATATCCCCCACCTCGGAGGAAAACACCGTTTCCTTCGGAAGAGGCGGAAGCTCAAAGTCGTCGTTCATATCATTCATCGGCTGTCATCAATGGTATAGTCATGCACAGCGGAATTGAACATAAAGAAATATGTCATTACGCCGTTGAAGATAATGCCAAGGATATATATGAATCTGGTCACGCCTATTAACGAGGACGCCTCAATGCCCATATCATCTAAGTACTGAGTTGCGCTTGCAAGCATTATAATTCCACGTATGCAATCAATAAGATCCCACACATAGAGCCATGCCAGTGTGCGGCGTGATTTTTCGCTCTGCTTCATGAATTTCAGGGCATGGTAGATGATAAGTCCGCCCAGTACAATGCCCAGAAGTCCGACTAAGCTTACCTCCAGATGTCCGAGAATGGTAAATGCACCAAGGACAATGGAAATGATGCCCAGCACCTTTGCCTTGCCGTGACCTCTTTCATATTTTTCGGCATTCATCTGCTCGGTTGCGGCAAAAAAGTCGTTTGTTCTCTGAACCGAACCCTGATCGTTCCTGTTGTAAACACTGCTGTAGCTTGCTGCGCCGTTGTTCTGAGTGCCTGTGCTTGCAGTGCCGCCCGAAACGGGAGTATATCCGCCCGATACGGGAGCCGCAGGCTGAACATTTCTTTTTGGTGCGCTGTATGAAGATGCGCCCATTTCGGAAATGCCGCTCACGGAAGCTGTGCCTGTCATACTGTTTGCGGCAGGACTTCCGGTTGCGGAAGTATTGTTTGACGAAGCACCCATTTCAGAAATTCCGCCCATAGGAGAAACGCCTCCCATTTCGGATATCTGAGCAGATGTCTGCACAGATGCCTGTACAGGCGCCTGCTTCTGAGGCTCAGCCTTTACGGGCTGAACGGGAGCAGAGCCGTCCATCTCGCTGAGGACAGGCATTTCTATATCAGAAAGGTCCTCCCCTGCGCCAAAGGCAGGTGATGTGCGTGCAGGCTCGTCAAGCCCCTCAGATGCGTCGGGAACGTCGCTGTAGTCATGTTCCATCTCAGGAAGATCAAGAGAATCCATATTAAGTTCGTCCATTATTATACCCCTTTTCATTTATTGCTGTTAAAATAAGCTCTTACACTTTTGTCGATCAAAGTAAACCACAAGGGAACGAAGCTTATCGCTGTCACAATAAGCTCAACTGCGATATACGAGCTGACGCCGTTATAGGCATTGCCCGCTGCCACAATTAACGCACCAAAAAAGCCAAGTACCTGAAGTCCGAAGTCCACTGCCGCCAGCACGCCGATAATGATCCTCGATACGTTGCTGCCCAGCATATATGTGACTGTCAGCACCATATACAGCGCAATAGGTATAAGCAATAAAAGCGCTATGACCGTTTCCACCGAGCCTGATGTTGTAAAGCTCAGCATCAGCATTGCGAAAAATGCCACCACCGCAGGAGCGGTAATTATCACGCCGATTACCCTTGTCTTTATCATTCCCTTTTTTATAAGCTGCGGGTCATAGGTGTATATGACCTCCTCAGCCTCAGGCGGAAGCACCCCCGGAGGAACAACATCGCCCTTTGGATTTTCATCGCCGTAAAGATTAGCATAGCTGTTGTTATTGTTGTCCATATTTACCCCTTATGTCAATCAGTCTATCATAGATGAAATGTCTATCTCCTCGCCGTCTCTCCAGAGGCGCTCCAGATTGTAAAAATCCCTCTGGTCTCTTGAGAAAACGTGCACAATGATATCACCGTAGTCAAGAACTATCCAGTTGGAACCGTTGTTGCCCTGTATCTGATTTGGTGCAAGTCCCGCTTCCTTTAGCCTGAACTCGACCTCGTCCGCCAGCGCCCTGGTCTGGGTGCTTGACGTACCGTCGGCTATTACGAAATAATCCGCAAGTACGGAAAGCTCCTTTATCTTTATTACCTTGATATCCTCGGCTTTTTTGCTGTCAAGAGTTTTTACGATAAGCTCCAGAGCCTCATTCTGCGTCATCTGCATTACTCCTTTCACTTGTCCTGTTTAATTAGTGCTGTATAATAATTGTATGTCTGCATGGAATTTTCGGGGATAAACGAGCCTTTGGCGATAACGTCGCTGAGAGTAAACCTTGCGGCTTCCAGCATTGCACCGTTTATATCCTCAAAAGCAAGTCTCCTCATTCTTCCCACGTCCTTATATGTCCTGTCCTCGGAAATAAGGTCGGCAAGATACACACATTCCTCCAGGCGTGACATTCCTGCTCTGCCTGTGGTATGATAGCGGACGGCATTGAGAATATCCTCATCATGGATATGGAGCACATTCTCGCCGTACCACGAACCTGCCGCCGCATGATAAAGGGCAGGTATCTTCTGCTCCGTTTCATCAATGCCCTGACGGCACTTTTGAGCCATGGCAAGCTGCTCATCGGTGGGAACTTCCTTGCAGATATCATGCACCAGTCCCGCAAGGTAAGCCTTTTCGATATCAGCGCCGTATTTCTCCGCCAGCTTCAGTGCGGCGTCCGCCACATTAAGGCTGTGGGTGTATCTTTTCTTGGAAAGCCTTATTTTAAGGATATCCCTTAATTCGTTTATATTAACACTGCACATCTGAGCATCCAAAACTATCACCGTTTCTGTAAATTTTATTACACACTATATATTTTACTACATCTTCCTCAATATAGCAAGATATATCCTGATTGTTTAAAATTTTTTCACGAATTTCGGTTGACGAGATGTCAAAGGGTCGGGTCTTGATGATATGCACCACGCCGCCCAGCCGCCTGATATTGTCCGCATAGCCTTTTATCCTGCCCATATCCTCATCGGAGCGTGCAGCCGCAGCGATCTCAGCCATCTTTATGATATCCCCTGCCCTGTGCCATCTGGGGAGCGACTCCAGCGAATCGCTTCCAACTGTAAGTATCAGCCTGTCACCCGGATATATCTCACGCAGATGCTCCAGCGTTACCGCCGTGTAGCTTACTCCGCCCTTGCTTATCTCGTAGTCGGATACCTCACAAACAGGTATGCTCCCGAAAGCAAGCCTGCACATCTCCATACGGTCTTTACCGTCAGCGGGAGACATGGCATTTGCCTTGAAGGGGTTCAGGAACGCAGGCATAATGATAACTCTGTCAATCTGCGGGATAGTATCCAGCAGCGACCTTACGGCATTGACGTGCCCCTTGTGAACAGGGTCAAAGCTGCCGCCGAAAAGTGCTGTTATCACTTTTTCTTGTTTGAGGAAGGAAGCTCAATCTTAGGCTCCTGGGGATTTCTCTTGAAGAGTGTGAGCTTGTTGCCTATTACCTGCACTACCTCGGACTTTGTGCCCTCTGCCAGAGCTTCAGCAGCCTCCGCAGCGGAAAGCATTGCAGCGTCCAATACCTTTATTTTAACGATCTCTCTTGCCTTGAGAGCATCTCTTACCTGGTCGATGAGATTTTCGCCGATACCGCCCTTGCCCACCTGAAAAATGGTGTCTTCCTTAGCGGCAATTCCTCTTAAATAAGCTCTTTGTTTGCTTGTAAGCATAATTTCATTTCCTTTCAGCCTTGTATAATATATGCGGCATATCCATGCCGTAATAATGCTTCACGAAAGTACCCGCAGGGGTCATTCCGTTTCTTTTTGCCACATTCTGTGACGGTATATTGTTGTCTCTTATGATAGAGTATATCTCATTGAAGCCCGGCACATTGAAAGCATATTCCCTGCAGGCAGAAGCCGCCTCGGCAGCATATCCCTTATGCCGGCAGTCCTTTCGGAAAAGATAGCCTATCTCGGGCACCATTCCCCCGCTGACAAGCTCCTCGGGAACTTCCTGCATCGTAATGCCGCACTGACCTATCATACATTCGGTTTCTTTGAGAATAACAGCCCACAGCCCGAAGTCATATTCCTCATACCGCTTCATCTGGCGGTCAAGCCACTGCTTTACCTCTCCGTCAGAAAAAGCGTGCTCATAAGCGTACATAACGTCCTTATCCTGCAAAATGGCACTGAGCGGCGCAATATCCTCATTGCCCATTCTTCTCATATAAAGACGGGGCGTAACGATCACTGCTCCCTGCATTTGTTTCTTTCCTCCGTTTCTCTCATGGAAAAGACACAGCCGCAGTAATTCTGCCTGTAAATGCCGTATATTTTTGACAGCTCTGTTGAACGCTTGTAGCCGTTTTTCTTCTTGAAATCGGAGAAAAGATAGCTTACGCCGTATTTCTCCGCCAGCTCCCCGCCTATCTCATTGAGCTTCCCGGCGTTCTTGTGAGGACTTATGGAAAGCGTGGTGGTAAAGTAGTCAAAACCCTTTTCCGCTGCAAGCTTTGCCGTTTTTTCAAGGCGCAGTCTGTAGCAGGCAAAGCATCTTTCGCCGCCCTCGGGTATTTTTTCAAGCCCCTTTACCGTTTCATAAAAGCTCTCGCTTTCATATTCCGCACCGATGAAGCTTATGGGATTTTCCGCAGGCATCAGCGAGATGATTCTCTCCTGCTCCGTGCGGCGCTTGAAAAACTCCTCGGGTGGGTAAATATTGGGGTTATAATAAAAAACCGTTATTTGGAAATAACGGGAAAGATACTCCAGAACATAGCTTGAGCAGGGAGCGCAGCAGCTGTGGAGCAGCAGGGACGGCGTTCCGTCACGGGCTGCGATCGTTCTCTCAAGCATAGCCTGATAGTTTATATTATCTGTCATTTAAAAAATTCCTCAATGGGTAATTACTTCTTTTTGGTCTCAGATATTTTGGTATCCGAGGTCTTTCCGCCTGTTTTGCTGTCGGAAGCACTCTTCTTTGAGCTTGCGGCATGCTTCTTTTCATCGGCAGGAGTGCTTGTAGTCTCTTCTGCAGCTGCGGAAGTCTCCTCAGTCTCTTCGGGAGCGGTTGTTACCTCAGCTTCATCGGAAACGGCGGTCTCAGCCTCTTTCTCGGCTTCCTCAGCCTTGGTTTCCTCAAATGCGGTCACATCTGCCTGGATCTTTGAAAGCAGTGTTCTGTATGCAGAGGACTTGAAGTGCATTCCGTCCGACTCGGCATAGGAATAATTGAAATATCCCGTGGAGCTTTTCAGCACGGAAGCCGCATCAACGAAAAGCATATCCTTTTCGGTGCAGTAGTCGCTAAGGCTGTCGTTATACTCGTTTATCTTTGCCATAACGTCAATATCCTTGACGGTAGCGGCATACTCGGGAGTAACGGGAGGCACGCTGATTATCATGACCTCTGTATCGGGGCAGGCGGTCTTGATGAGCGTTACCAGAGTATCGGTGGATTTGAGCATATTATCCACAGAAAGCCACTGGATACCGTTGGAGCCAAGCATTATATACACACGCTTTGGTGTGGTATATGTAAGCATATCTGAAATGCCGATGTCGCCGAAGCAGGTGGAAACTGTTTTTGTAAGCACTGTTGAGGGGTTAAGACCCACCTTTGCAAAAACGTTCCTGTCATTCAAAAATCCGTAAAGGGAATATCCTGTAGAAATAGAGTCGCCGATGAACAGATCCTCCGAGAAGAACTCACTGTCATAGTCCGTAGGCGCAGCTGTTGTAACGGGCACCTCTGCCATTGGTACCGAGCAGTCGGTAACGACCTCAGATGCGTGAGCAGCTGTAGTTGCGGGAACGGTAGTCTCAGCAGGGATCTGAGGAGAAGTCTCGGTCACTGCGGGAGCAGCTGAAACCGTGGTCTCGGCAGATATCTCGGTCACAGCCTCAGTCTGGGAGCTGGCTGCCTTTTCCGCCGACACTGTTTCGGAGTCAACAGTCTCATCTTCCAAAATTTCTGTGACAGCCTCCGTCACGGTCTCGGAAGAACCGAGAGTAGGCTCAGTCTCAGCCTCTTCCTCGGAATAATATTCATAATCCACAGCCTCGTCAAAGTCAGCCGTCTCATTTTTGCCTGCGCAGCCTGCCAGCATTAAAACGGACAGAACGGCAGCCGCAAGAGCCAGCATTCTCTTCGGGGATATCGCACACGCTCCGTCGTTGAAGTTATCGGACATTTCTGTATTCCTCTCTGTTTCTCAGAAATATTATATGTAAAGCAAATAGATTCTCACGTACAAAGATATTATAACATATATTTGGCAAAAGTAAAACTGTCATTGATACAGAAAATGGTGCTAATTTTTCGGTAATTTTCTATGATTTTTGATAAAATGCCGAAAACACAGGGCAAAGATTTTCGTAAATATGACGAACCTTTTCAAAATCTGCCGCATATACTAATATTAACAGTTTATACTATGAATTTTAACGCAAATTTCATCTATAGCTATGTAAAATAAGTATAATAAAATTAGTGAAAAAATTGCAATTTCAGGAGGACGGGGAATATGAACAAAAAGAAATTAAGGGGCTTCACGCTTATCGAGCTGATAGTGGTTCTTGCCATCGTTGCAGCGCTTGCCGCAATACTTATCCCGACGATGATAGGCTACACCCGTCAGGCGAGAGCGCAGACTGCCATTGCCAATGCAAAGAACGTTTACAGCGGTGCGGCACTGGCTCTTCTCGATATGCACACCAATGACGAAGAGGTCATGTTGGCAGGCGACAGCGGTGTTTTCATGGGGGCAAACAGCACTGTTGCACAGACATCAAGCGGAACTCAGATAGACATAAGCAAATTCATGGGTGAGGATTTTTCGGGCTACTACGGCTTCAAGATATCCGCTGACGGAAATTCCGTGGAATACGCTGTCTGGAGCAGCAAGCCCATAAATGCAACTCAGGTGGGCATTTACACGGAAGACCAGATACTTGCCAGCGCAAAAAGCCAGTGCATCGGCAGCTGCCCTGTGGAGTAAGGAACAAAAAAAGCAAAGGACTTCGTAAAAACAAATACTTGCGAAGGGCGGAGCTTTTATGTCAAACAGTGCGGTACGGCTTGGACTGCGGCTGATGATATTTTCATTGGCAGCTTCATACATACTGATGCGAGTGCGCTGTATTGCGGGCATGGAAACATTCAGCGAGCATTTCTATGCGGCGCAGACGATACTTCTCATAACCGCATGGATAGCCGGGCTTATAACGGCAGGCGGATTTATCTTTGCTCCTCCAAGGTACAAGGGCATATGCGGAGTTCTTGCAAAGCTTGCGGCAGCGGCGCTTTCGGTGGGGATAGCTCTCCTTGTCGTATGGGCAGTGACAAAATTCGGCGGAGCCTCTGCCTGCAATATAATATTTTTCTGAAAATGCAAACGGGTCGATACAGGTGTATCGGCTCGTTTTTGTTAATGATGTGATACGTCTCTTACCTTAGTTATCCTTTGCATCGTGCATGAACAAATTAGATGAAAAGCAGATTTGTCCGTACCTGCGCCTTACGGCGGAAACCAAAATCGCTGTTCCTGACGGAACATCTCTTGGTTTCAAGCCGCCTGCATGAAATAGATTTTAGTTCACCTGAGATAAAACTTACATTTTGCTTGATGTTAAAATTTCGGTGCTGGCGGCTTTGAGGGATTTTTAATTTATCGGCTAACGGCTTAATTACTTTATCCGTCAGTAAACAGATTTCGTCCTCTGCGGAGGACGACCAGATGGCTCTGCCCTCTGGACTCCCGCAAGCCTTTCGGGAAAAAGGCTTGACCCAAACCCTTTGCTTTGTGCTTAATTGTGCTGATTTTCTTATTTGAATGTTTTACTTTTTGTTTGATGTTTTCTCTGACGACAAACGGGTCGGTATATTTTGTTGTACCGACCCGTTTGCATTTATTCGCTATCCTTATTTTCACTTTCATCAGGCTTATCAACTGTTATTTTCAGCCTGATTATCCTGTTTTCCTCCGCTTCAAGGACTTTTAGTGTAAAGACGCCGTCCTTTACCTCGTCCCCGGCCTGTGGGATACGTCCGAAAAGCTCCAGCGCCCAGCCGCCAAGAGTATAGCTCTCGCTCTTGATGGTATCCTCGGGAAGTCCCAGCTTTTCTTCAAACTCTCTCAGGTTAAAGTCTGCTGCTGCGTCATACTCATTGTCGCTTATCTTGATAAAGGAGTGATCCTCCTCGTCTGTCTCGTCGTATATCTCACCCAGAAGCTCTTCAATAAGGTCCTCCATTGTTACCATGCCGTAGGTTCCGCCGTACTGATCCTTGATTATCGCCATATGTATCTTTTCCTTCTGCATTCTTGCAAGGACTTCCGATACAGTCTGGAACTCGGTGATATAGATCACCTCATGGATGATCGACTCGATGCCATCGGCGTGCTCGTCGCTTACTGTGAGCTTGAAGAAATCACGCTCGTGGATAAATCCGATTATGTTGTCGATATTTTTCTCATACACGGGCATACGGGAATACTGTTCGGTGAAAAACAGCTCTCTTATATGCTCCAAGCTGTCGTTCTTCTCCACGGCAGTTATGCGCACACGGGGGATAAGCACCTCGGAAACGTTCTTGTCATCAAACTCCAGAGCGGAGCGCACAAGGTCGCTTTCCTGCTCCTCCAGAACGCCCTCTTCCTCGATCTCGTCGATGATATATTTCAGCTCGTCCTCGGTTACAGAGGGAGCGTCGCTGCCTGATTTGAAAATCTTTGATACCAGATTTTTCAGCCCTCTGAAAATGAATGTGACAGGTGTCAGCACCACAATGAACACATTCAGAAGTCCGCCGAACGAAAGTGCGAATTTCTCCGCATTTTCCTTTGCAAGGCTCTTGGGCATTATCTCGCCGAAGATGAGTATAAGAACTGTCATTGCCGCTGTTGCGATTCCCACGCCCTTTGCGCCGAAAAGCTCTGTACATATCACAGTGCCCAATGATGTGGAGAGGATATTTACGATATTGTTTCCTACCAGGATAGTGGTAAGGGTCTTGTCGAAATTTTCAGCAATCTTCAGCGCCCTTGTTGCTTTTTTATTGCCGTTTGATGCCTCATGCTTGAGACGAATTTTGTTTACCGATGAAAATGCTGTTTCGGTCGCCGAAAAGAATGCTGACATGATTATCAGCAAAATTATCGCGGCATATTCCATAAAATAAAACCATCCTTTTTAAGTCAAATGTATTGATAATAAGTTTGAAAAAACGCAGATAAAAAAAGGCACCCCCGAAGCAAGGCTCCGAGGGCAAGATCATGATATAGGATTATGGGGGATTCTCTGCGAGGTAGGGGTAAAACCCCGCAGAGCAAATTTGGGGTTCTTTTATAAGACCGTGCGGGGTAAACACAATCTTTATAAAAGCTTGAAATGAAATTCCGTACTCTTTTCGAGTACAGTTATATAATACCCTGCCATTGTGTAAATTATGTGAAAGCTGACTGAAAGTAAAATGAAACACTTTTTTCGACATTTTTCACATATCCTCATAATCTTTGCCTTTATGAAGCCGTTATATTGCCTTATTTTTTTACTGTGCGAGCCTGTATATCTCCTCTGCGTCATCTGCTGTGAGACGGACGTATGAGCCAAGCTTGTTGTGCTTTATCCTTACTGCATTATCCGCCATTTCCCTGAAATGCTCACATCCTATGTTTATGTCGGACAGACGTGTGGGCATTCCTATAGAACGGAAAAATTTTTCAAGCTCGGATATCATAATGTCGATGACCTCATCGCCGCTTCCCTCAAGATGAAAAACTCTTCTGCCGAACTGCTCCAGCTTTGCGGGATTTGACTTTCTCACAAACTTCATCCATGCTGGGAAGATTATAGCCAGTCCTGCGCCGTGGGCAATGTCATAGTAAGCGGAAAGCTGATGCTCCAGCTGATGGGAAGCCCAGTCGCCGCCTCTGCCGATATCCTCTCCCCTGCCGCAGTCAAGCAGATTGTTGTGAGCGATGCAGCCTGTCTGCATAAGCTCCGCACGGATATCATAATCCTCGGGAGACTCCAGCGCAAGAGGAGCAAACCTGATGACCGTCTGAGCCGCTCCCTCAATGAGCCTGTCGGTAAGGTCGCAGCACTTGGCGTTGACGAAATATCTTTCCATAAGATGCGCCAACATATCGGACGCACCGCAGGCAGTCTGGTAAGGGGGAAGAGTGTAGGTGTTCTCGGGGTTCATCACCGCAAACCTCGGCAGATAGCACTCAGCCGAGCAGCCTATCTTCTCGTTGGTCTCGGGATTTGAGATGACCGAAGCCATGGAGCTTTCAGAGCCTGCCGCAGGAATGGTAAGCACCACGCCCAGCGGAAGAGCCTTGACAGGCTTTGCAGCGCCGCTGTAGAAATCCCATGGGTCGCCGTCATAAAGAGCGCCTGCCGCAGCAGCCTTTGCCGTGTCGATAACGCTTCCGCCGCCCACAGCAAGGATAAGTGAGACATTCTCACGCTTTGCGGTCATGGCAGCCTCACGCACCTTATCAATGCGTGGATTTGGCTGAACGCCCCACAGCTCCGTGAACTCAACACCGCTTTCATTCAGCGAAGCAACAACCTTGTCATAAAGCCCGGACTTTTTTGCGCTTCCGCCGCCGAGCAGCAGCAGGACCTTTCCGCCGTCAGCCAGAGCCTTGCATTCGCTTCCGATATATTTTTCGGCTGACCTGCCGAATATTATCTTTGTGGTATTGTGATAAATATAGTCGTTCAAGAAACATTCCTCCGAAAATTCCCATTATAAATATGACTTTACAGATTATAATATCACACTTTTTTCACTTTTTCAAGTGATTTGCGCATTTTATGCAAGGTTTTATGGCAATTTTACGCATTGCGGCAATTTTCCGATGAACACGGCAGATACATAAAATAACAGCGGCACTCTTTAGCCAAAAGAATGCCGCTGTTATTTCACTGATACTTGTTGTCACTGCCCTTTATTTTGTCAAGGGTGTTTTTTTCCAGGCGGGAGACCTGCGCCTGGGAAATGCCTATCTCCTTTGCCACCTCCACCTGAGTATGTCCCATGAGGAAACGCAGGTAAAGTATTTTCTTTTCACGCTCGTTCAGCGATGACAGCGCATCTTTAAGAGCAAGCTCGTCTATCCAGCCTGCACAGCTGCTGTCGTCGCCTATCTGGTCAAGGACATAAAGGGTGTCACCTGTGTCGGAATAGATAGGCTCGTACAGCGAAACAGGGTCGGATATGCTTTCCAGCGCAATTACCACGTCGGCCTTCGGGCAGCCCACAGCCTCGGCTATCTCGGTTATATCAGGCTCACGGTGAAGCTTTCCCGTCAGTTCCTCCTTTGCCTGCATTGCACGGTAGGCAAGATCTCTCAGGCTCCTTGATATACGTATGGGAGTGTTGTCCCGAAGGTATCGCCGCAGTTCTCCGCTTATCATTGGCACCGCATAAGTCGAAAACCGCACATCAAGCTCGGTGTTGAAGTTATCAATCGCCTTGATAAGACCTATGCACCCCACCTGAAAAAGGTCGTCGGGATTTTCTCCCCTGCCTGTAAACTTCTGTATCACGCTGAGCACAAGGCGAAGATTTCCTTTTATCAGCTTGTCACGGGCGCTTTTGTCACCTGCACGGTATTCTTTCAGCAGCTTCATTTTCTCCTGCTCTTTCAGCACTGTCAAAGATGATGTGTCAACTCCGCTGATATCAACTTTGTTGTAATACATATGATCCCGCCTTTGCAATGATCTGCTAAAATTATTGCCATTGCAAGGGCGGGTTATTCATTTATGGGCAGGGGGAAAATCTGGAAAGATATTGAAGCCTTTGATCACATTTCATGGCATAACCGCTCTATCCATTCACGCTTGGCGATCAGTGACTTCCACTTTTCGGGAATATCATCATAACCGTAATACAGCCCGGCGATCCCTCCTGCTATCGCCGCAACAGTATCAGTGTCACTTCCCAGATTGACCGCTTTCAGAACGCAGCTGCGGTAATCAGATGTGTTTGCTGCACACCACACCGCAGCCTCCAGAGAAGACACAACATAACCCGAGCTTTTGATATCGCTGTCAGTCAGTTTTGCAAACTCCGCCATGCTCCTCATTGATTCGTAATATGCAAGTTCCGTTAAATTTGCAGGATCAGCCTCATAAAAAGCAAAGCCGCTGTTAAAGCCTTTCTGCAGCCTTTCGGAAATACTTCCGCTACCGACTATTATTTCCTTTACAAGGAAATAATATAATCCGCAGGCTATCATACTCCTCAGATGCGAATGAGTAAGAGCCGAAACAGCATGAATATTTTTTATTATCTCATTTACCGATGACCTGCCGCTGACCTCTTCATTGCAGAAATAGATACAGGCAGGAAGAATACGCATAAGAGAACCATTGCCGTTCTCATATTCTCCGCCGCAGCCGCAGGTATTGATGTTACCGCTTTTAACATAATTTGAAATAGCAGTCCGACAGGTAAAACCGATATCGAATACCTCTCCGTAAGGCGTGTAGTTTCGGTTATAAAGCCAATCTGCGAAATTCCGCATTATCGCTTCCAAATCGCAGCCATTTCTCAGAGCGTCAAGCGTGGCGAGAGCCATACTGCTGTCATCTGACCAGGTACCTGCAGGCACGTTATATGTACCATATCCGATCATATCTGTCGCAGACTCTGCTTTCATTTGTTCTCTTGAACGAAATTCATAAGGAACTCCGAGAGCATCGCCCACAACTAAGCCCATCATTCCGTCAATATAAGCATTCCTATTCATAACATCACCTCAGAGCTATTATTATCACTTTTATAATAGCACATGACCTGTTCCAAAATCCGCCCAGTAAATATCCCACACTGTATAAGCAAATAATACTTTCAGCATTTAGTTTTATTTGTTCCTTCCGTATGAGAAGTACTTTGATTTTCTGTTTTACTGCTATTGGTTCCATCAGTATGTGACTTACTGTTTGACTTTGCCGTTGCTTCACTGCTTGACAGAGAATCTGACTGTGATTCTGTTTCTGTTACAGATGAATTTTCCGTATCAGCAGTAAAATCAGTTACCGACATATTCTGTCCATTTTGTACTCCTGCACTTGCCCCGACATTTATGCCAACTGTCGCAGAAGACCCCAGCGGATTATTTTCGGTATATGTGTAATTGGTCTGCCAGGAAGCATATGGTGTCATTCCTGAATAGAATTCCCCGATTTTAAGTTTGCGCTCCTCAACATCTTTGATAGGCGTAGCCAACAAAACTATGGTATATTTCTCCTTGGCAAATATTTATTATACAATATAGGTATAATTATACTCTCTGCATTGTTGATTGTCAAGGTCAGGGCAAAATAGATGTTTACGTTTCCGTGAGCCTTATGCCGATGTATTTCACCGCCCTGATATGTGTCATACTTATATAATAGTACAGATATAACAGGAGAATAAGCCAATGTCAATAGCAAAATCAAAAAAAGTCGGGGAAATGTATGGAAACGCCAATGAGCATATTGACAGAAGTACAATATGCTCATTGATCGCATTTGATATGCAAGTTTATTTGAATTAGCACAAAACATCACATATCTATATGAATTGCAACAAACAATTATATCTTAATTCAAATATTTGCTTTTTAACGAAACAAAAATCCCCCAGACAGCATTGCTGCCTGAGGGTCATGGTGCCGGTGACCGGGCTTGAACCGGTACGGGTCGCCCCGGCGGATTTTGAGTCCGCTACGTCTGCCAATTCCATCACACCGGCGTGTGGTAATGATACTTCAATATTATACCGTAATTTTTCATTTTTGTCAAGCATTTTTAACAAAGCTTTGTGTCAAACCGCTCCACTTTTACTCATATCCCCTCCCACAGCTGCATAAAATGTACTATTCAGTGCAAATCAGTACAAAGGAGGGCTTATATGCGCTTGTCACAGCGGTCAGCCGCCCGACGTGAACGTCTGGTCACGGCTGTTATATCAATATTTGCAGGGGTCGGGGCGCTGGCTCTGGCTTCCGTCTTTCTTTCATTCTTTGCCGCTTGGGGCGATATGAGCGCAGGCACGGTAAAGGCAATGTCAGGGGCTGCCCTTGCCGCAGGCTGCTTTGCCTGCTCCTTCGTATCCGCCAACCGCAGGCGCAGGAAAGGACTTCTCTCGGGGCTTATCTGCGGCGCAGCCGTGTTCTGCCTGACGCTTATAATAGGCGCATTCACCGTCCGCATATTCTCCGCAGGAGGATTTTTCTGCAAGCTGCTGATAGTCCTTTCCGCATCGGCTCTGGGCGGTCTTAAAGGCGTAAATACCCGCCCTGTTTTCGGTGATTAGCAATGCTTACAAAAATATTGCAAGAAAAAACTGTGAAAAATGACGAATATTGCGTTTGATATTGAAATTGCAGGAAAACTGTGATATAATTAGTTTAAATTATTTTTTCGGGAGGAAATTTAAGATGAAGCACATCAAGACCATCAATAAGGCTAACCTTAAGCAGACTGCTACTAAGGGCGGCTGCGGCAGATGCCAGGCTTCCTGCCAGTCTGCTTGCAAGACTTCATGTACTGTTGCTAATCAGAAGTGCGAGTGCGAGAAGTAATTTTATCCGCATAGGGTTCGGTATAGAGGATAGAGGTCTGAAATTTCCGGCCTCTGTCCTCTAACTGCTATTTAAGGGTCTGTGACCCTCAATCTTCTATCCGATGATCTGAAAGGAATTTGTAAAATGATCCATAAATACAAGCTGGGCGGTTATAATATTGTGCTCGACGTTCACAGCGGCGGCGTGCATATAGTGGACGAGCTTACATATGATATGCTCGATAATGTACACCCTCCCTTTGCCGAGGTATGTCCCGAGAATGTTATCGAGAAGCTTTCCAGATTCTATGACAGGGAAGAGATCATCTCCTGCTATGAGGAGGTAAAGGAGCTTCACAAGGAAAACATTCTGTTCTCCGAGGACGATTACGAGAAGTTTGCGAAATACTCCGTTGCCTCCCCCGTAAAGGCAATGTGCCTGCTGGTCGCTATGGACTGCAACCTGCGCTGCGAATACTGCTTTGCAGGTACAGGCGACTACTGCATGGGCAGAAATGTCATGAGCTTTGAAACAGGTAAGAAAGCACTGGATTTCCTGCTTGAAAACTCCGGCAACAGGGAAAATCTTGAGGTGGATTTCTTCGGCGGCGAGCCTCTCATGAACTGGAATGTGGTAAAGCAGCTGGTTGAATACGGCCGCTCCAAGGAAGCTGAGTACGGTAAGAAGTTCCGATTCACCATCACCACCAACGGTATGCTCCTGGACGACGAAAAAATGGACTTTATCAACAAGGAAATGTCCAACGTCGTTATGTCCATCGACGGCAGAAAGGAAGTCAACGACCGTGTCCGCAAGCGTGTTGACGGCACAGGCTGCTATGACAGGATAGTTGAGCGCTACAAGCGTCTTGCCGAGAAGCGCCATTACCAGAATTATTATGTAAGAGGTACTTTCACCAAGTACAATCTTGATTTCTCCAACGATGTGTTCCATCTTTATGACTTAGGCTTTGACCAGATATCCGTTGAGCCTGTTGTATGCGACCATAACGAAAAGTATGCCCTCACCGAAAAGGAGCTGCCCGCTATTTTCAGCGAATACGAAAGACTGGCGGAGCTTATGCTGATAAATGAAAAGAAGGGCAAGCACTTTAATTTCTTCCACTTTATGCTTGATCTGGATCAGGGTCCCTGCGCTATCAAGAGACTCAGAGGCTGCGGCTCGGGAAATGAGTACGTTGCCATCACCACCGAGGGCGATATTTACCCCTGCCACCAGTTTGCAGGTATAACCGAGTTCAAAATGGGCAATATCCACACAGGCGAGTTCAATATGGATATGAAGAAGCAGTTTGCTTCCGCTCATATCTACACCAAGGAAGAGTGCAAGAAGTGCTGGGCAAAGTTCTACTGCTCAGGCGGATGCAACGCAAACAACTATCTGTATGCAGGCAGCATTCTCAGCCCCTACAAGATGTCCTGCGAAATGATGAAAAAGCGTCTTGAATGTGCTATAATGATAAAGGCAGCCCACGCTGAAGAGGCTGCGGAAGAAGAATAACTAAAGGAGTATTGACCTCATGGCAAGAAAAAAGGAACCCAAAAGCACCCCGAAGGCACAGCCTAAGATAAACGCATATATCGCAGGCAGCGGCGAGGTGGTTGAGGAGAGGATAACCGACACCCTCGAAAAAAACTATATGCCCTATGCCATGAGCGTTATCGTTTCCCGTGCACTGCCCGAGATAGACGGCTTCAAGCCCTCTCACCGAAAGCTGCTTTATACCATGTATAAAATGGGTCTGCTGGAAGGCAACAAAACAAAGTCCGCAAATATAGTCGGTCAGACAATGAAGCTCAATCCCCACGGCGACGCTGCCATCTACGAAACAATGGTGCGTATGGCAAAGGGAAACGAAGCCCTTCTTCACCCGTATATTGACAGCAAGGGAAACTTCGGCAAGGCTTATTCAAGGGATATGGCATATGCCGCTCCCCGATACACCGAGGCAAAGCTTGCACCTATCTGCGCCGAGCTTTTCAGGGATATCGACAAAGATACGGTGGATTTTGTCCCCAACTACGACAATGAGACCGTTGAGCCTACCCTGCTGCCCGCAAGCTTTCCCTCCATTCTGGTAAATTCCAATGTGGGAATTGCGGTATCAATGGCAAGTGCGGTATGCTCCTTTAATCTTACTGAAATATGCGAAGCGACCATCGGTCTTATTAAAAATCCCGATTTCGATCTGCTTTCCGTCCTCAAGGGTCCCGATTTCCCGGGCGGCGGATATATGATATACGACGAGCCTGAGCTGGAAAAGATATACCGCACAGGCAGAGGCTCGGTGAAAATCCGCTCAAAGTACAACTTTGACCCCGATTCCAACTGCATCGAGATAACCGAGATACCTCCCACCACCACTATCGAGCAGATAAAGGATAAGATAGTTGACCTTGCCAAAACGGGCAAGATAAGAGAGATAACCTATATTCGTGACGAATCCGACCTGAACGGTCTGAAGATCGCCATAGACATCAAAAAGAACACTGACCCCGACGCTCTCATGAAAAAGCTCTACAGAATGACATCGCTGCAGGACACCTATTCCTGCAACTTTAACATTCTCGTCGGCGGATATCCCAAGGTAATGGGCGTTTATGAGATACTTACCGAGTGGACGGCGTTCAGAAAAGACTGCGTAAAGCGCAGAGTTTACTTTGACCTTAACAAGAAAAAGGACAGGCTCCATCTTCTTTACGGTCTGCGGAAAATTCTCCTTGACATCGACAAGGCTATAAAGATAATCCGTGAGACGGAAGAGGAATCGGAGGTCGTTCCCAACCTTATGATAGGCTTCGGCATTGACGAAAAGCAGGCGGAATACGTTGCCGAGATAAAGCTCCGTCATCTCAACAAGGAATATATCCTGAACCGCATTTCCGATGTTGACCAGCTGGAAAAGGACATTGCCGAAATGGAAGGCATTCTTGCGGACGATAAGAAGATACTGGATATCATCATCTCCGAGCTGAAAGACGTTATCAAGAAATACGGTCAGCCCCGCCGCACTCTGTTCTGCTATCCCGACGAAAACGAGGAGGCAGAGCCTGAGGAGGATATTCCCGATTATCCCGTAAACCTCTTTATCACAAGAGGCGGATATTTCAAGAAGATAACTCCCCAGTCACTGAGAATGTCCTCCGAGCACAAGTTCAAGGACGGCGACGAGATGGGCGCTTCCTTTGAAGCCACCAACCGCACCGAGCTGCTGTTCTTTACGGACAAATGCCAGGTGTATAAGTCCCGTTCCTCCGACTTTGCGGACACAAAGGCTTCGGCAATGGGTGAATATGTTCCCGTAAAGCTGGGCTTTGATGCTGACGAGAACGTTATCTCCATGATACCCACCACCGATTACACAGGCTTCCTGTTCATGGTTTTTGAAAACGGCAAGGCGGCAAAGGTGCCCCTCTCCGCATTTGAGACAAAGACCAACAGAAAGAAGCTCACCAAGGCATTCTCCGACAAGTCACGGCTTGTAAAGATGTTCTTCATCGAGGACAATGCGGATATAATGATAACATCCGACAAGGGCAGGGCTATCATATTCAACACGGCGCTGGTGCTTCCTAAGACCACCCGTGACACTATCGGCGTTCAGGTAATGACACTGAAAACCAACGCTCATGCGGACAATGCCTGCATAGTCTCCCCCGAAAAGCTTGCAGAGCTTAAAAAGTACGTGATGAAATCCATACCCGCCGCAGGGTGCCTGGCAAAGGACATCACCGACCCCGACCAGCTTACTTTATAACATAACAGCCGTCTCCGTTTCGGAGGCGGTTTTTGTTGTCTGCCTTGACTTTAGGCTCCACATATGGTATTATAACTTATACTAATCTTCAATCGTTCTATAGGCAAAGCCGACAGATGAAATAAGACCAGTCTGGGAAAGCGACCGCAGGCGGGCTTGCCGCCCGGCAAGGGAGCTTGACGAAGAATGGGCTTATTTCAGCCGAGGATTTGTCTGTAGGTTGATTGAAGATTAGTATTAGTACAAACAAGCGGTTCCGTGAGGAGGATCATTATGAACGCCGATATTACTGCCCGGGAGCTGGGCAAGCTTGATAAAAATACATATCTTCTTATAGACATACGTGACAGCGCCGCTTTCGAGCTGGGTCACATTGACGGTGCTGTGAATATTCCACAGAACGAGTTTGAGGAAAAGAAAAGCACTTTTCCAAAGGATAAGGACATCATCGTATGCTGCAAAAGCGGCATAATAAGCAGGGACTTTGCGGACGAGCTGTGCGACGAGGGCTATTCAGCCGCAAATCTGGCAGGCGGATATGTTCAGTGGCTTGCCGAAAAGCTTGAGCATGAAAACCGTGCGGAGGAGATAGAAAAGAGCATCCGCAAGAAGTTCCACCGCTCCATTTTCAGCAAGTTTGCAAGGGCAATAAACGAATACGAGCTTATAAAGCCCGGCGACAAAATAGCTGTCTGTATCTCAGGCGGCAAGGACTCTATGCTTATGGCAAAGCTCTTTCAGGAAATACACCGCCACGGAAAATTCCCATTTGAGCTGGTATTTCTTGTAATGGACCCAGGCTACAGCCCCGAGAACCGTGCCATTATCGAGGGCAACGCCAAGCTCATGAATATCCCCATAACTGTTTTTGAGACTAATATTTTCAACTCCGTTTATAACGTGGAAAACAACCCCTGCTACCTCTGCGCCCGCATGAGAAGAGGCTATCTTTACAGCAAGGCTAAGGAGCTGGGCTGCAACAAAATTGCGCTGGGTCATCACTTTGACGACGTTATCGAAACTATCCTCATGGGCATGATATACGGCGGTCAGGTGCAGACCATGATGCCAAAGCTCCACAGCGACCATTTCGAGGGAATGCAGCTTATCCGCCCCATGTACCTTATCCGTGAAGAGGAGATAAAGCACTGGTGCAGATACAACGACCTACATTTTATCCAGTGCGCCTGCCGCTTTACCGACACCTGCACCACCTGCGACCCCGATGGCCGCACCGTTTCAAAGCGCATGGAAATAAAGCGCCTCATTTCGGTGCTTGCAAAGGGCAACCCTCAGATAGAGAAAAATATCTTCCGCAGTGTGGAGAGCGTTAACCTGTCAAAAGTCATATCCTACAAGAAAGATGGGGAAATCCACAGCTTCCTGGACGGCTATGACGACTGAATAAACGCAGATTTATCCAAATTCTACAATATAGGCACTTTAAGTTGAAAGTTTTTTGTGTATCAAACTACTAAATGCCTATTGACAAAGTATGATTTATATGGTATTATAGATACATCAAATAAAACAAATCTAAAAATGAAAGGAAGCGGAGAACATGATGGCAATGATGATGTGTATGTGCTGTGAAATGAACATCGGAAAAAATGCTGTGTCCTCCGCTTTCTGTGAATAAATGCGGAAATCTGTAATTGCAGACAGGCACGGCGGTGCCTGTTATTTTTTTGCTGTTTGGAGGAAACATCGTGATAGAAATAAAAAATCTCAGCAAAACCTATCAGTCCGCAGCAGGCGAGATAACTGCTCTGCGTGATATCAGCCTGACTATAAATGACGGTGAGATATTCGGCATAATCGGTCTTTCGGGCGCAGGCAAAAGCACACTTGTCCGCTGCATCAACTATCTCGAAAAGCCCACCTCGGGTCAGGTGATAGTTGACGGTCAGGATCTGGGAAAGCTTTCAAACAAGGAGCTTTTAAAGACCCGCCAGAACATAGGAATGATATTTCAGGGCTTTAACCTCTTAGCTCAGAGAAATGTTATAAAGAACATCTGCTATCCCCTTGAAATTGCGGGAGTAAAAAAAGATGCGGCTCTCAAAAGAGCGGCAGACCTGCTGGAGCTTGTAGGACTTTCCGATAAGGCAAAGGCTTATCCATCACAGCTTTCGGGCGGTCAGAAGCAGAGAGTTGCTATTGCAAGAGCATTGGCAGCAGAGACAAAATATCTCCTCTGCGATGAAGCCACAAGTGCTCTCGACCCCGACACCACACGTTCCATTCTGGAGCTTATGAAAAAGATAAACGAGACCATGGGCGTTACCATTGTGGTTATCACCCACGAGATGAAGGTAATAAACAGCATCTGCGACAGGGTGGCTGTTCTGGATAAAAGCCGTGTGGCTGAGCTTGGTGCGGTAAGCGAGGTATTCGCAAATCCTCAGTCGGATATTGCAAGAAGGCTTGTTCTCCCCGAGTCAAAGACCACTGCAGAGGTAACAGGCGGAAAGAAGATACGCATTATCTTCAACGGTGAAAGCTCCACCAAACCCGTTATCGCAAACATGATCTTCGAGTGCGGCGTTCCCGTGAATATTCTTTACGCCGACACAAAGGACCTTGACGGCAAGGCATTCGGCGAAATGATAATCCAGCTTCCCGATGACAGCAAGGGCTCAGTAAGGGCTTTTGAATATCTTAAACGCAGCGGCATTGACTATGCCGAAATATAACAACCGAAAAGGAATGGTCATAAAATGAACGATCTGCTTACACAGCTCTGGGACAAGGGCATTATACAGCTTGGCGTATGGGAGACCATATACATGACCTTTATTTCCGCATTTTTTGCCTATCTTGTGGGGCTTCCCCTGGGCGTTCTCCTTTGCGTCACCGATAAGGAGGGCATTCACCCCATAGGCTGGCTCAACAAGCTCCTCGGAATACTGGTCAACGTTTTCAGAAGTATCCCCTTTGTTATCCTGATGATAGCAATGCTCCCCGCCGCAAAGCTCATAGTCGGCACCAGCCTTGGCAACAAAGCGATGATAGTTACGCTGATAATCGCAGCTATCCCCTACGTTGCAAGAATGGCTGAATCCTCCATCAAGGAGGTTGACAGCGGCGTTATCGAAGCGGCTCAGGCAATGGGAACATCTTCATTCAAGATAATCTGCAAGGTGCTTATCCCCGAAGCAAAGCCTTCACTTATAGTGGGTGCGGTCATCTCGCTGGTAACTATTCTGGGCTACTCCGCAATGGCAGGAACCATAGGCGGCGGCGGACTTGGAATGATCGCCATCACCTACGGCTATCAGCGCTTCAACAATAACATAATCTGGCTCTGCGTTCTGCTTACAGTCATCATCGTTCAGGTGATACAGGAGCTGGGTATGCTTATCGCAAGAAAGACCGATAAGCGAATAAATAAGTAAAAGGGGCAATTTTTATGGCAGGCTTATTTGAAAAGCTGTTAAGAGAGAACTTTCGTTACGGACGAATGTGTTGACGCTGTCAGTCAAAACAAGTCAGGATTTGTCCGTAATAAAAATAAATAAAGATTTTAAGGAGTTAGATCATTATGAAAAAGTTATCATCTGTTATTCTCGCACTTTCCCTCGCTGCACTTTCCCTCACAGGCTGCGGCTCTACAGGCACAGCTGACACCACCACAACCGCTGCCGACACCACTGCCGCTGCTGCAGCAGAGGATACCGCAGCTCCCGCTGATGACACAGCTGCCGATACCGAGGCTGCTGCCGATGAAACCTCCGACGGCGACAACGTTATCAGAGTAGGCGCAACCTCCACACCTCACGGCGAGATCCTCAACTTTGTAAAGGACACTCTCGCAGACGAGGGCTACACCCTTGACATCGTTATCTACGATGACTACGTTCTCCCCAACAAGGCTCTTGCAGACGGTGAGCTTGATGCAAACTACTTCCAGCACACACCTTACCTCAACAGCTTCAACGCTTCCAACGGCACTGACCTTGTAGCAGCTGCTTCTATCCACTATGAGCCTTTCGGACTTTACGGCAACGGCGTTGCAAGCGTAGCTGACGTTAAGGAAGGCGCAACAATCGTTATCCCCGCTGACGACAGCAACGAGACAAGAGCACTTCTCCTCCTCAAGCAGGAAGGCCTCATTGATCTTCCCGAGGGAGCAAATGCAACAGACGGCGTAACAACTCTCGATATCACTGATAACCACGGCTACAACATCGTTACCGTTCAGGCTGATACAGTAGCCGCTCAGTTCAACAACAGCGACGAAGGTTCTCTGGCAGTAATCAACGGCAACTATGCACTTGCAGCAGGTCTTTCCAGCTCCGATGCTCTTGCAGTTGAAGATGCTTCCGGCGATGCAGCTCAGACCTATGCAAATGTCATTGCTGTAAGAAACGGCGACGAGAACAGTGCAAAGACTCAGGCTCTCATCAAGGCACTTGAGACCGATGATGTTAAGAACTTCATCGACGAGACCTACAAGGGCGCAGTTGTTGCAATATTCTAATTGAATAATGGCTTGATAAAAGGGCTGTTGCAGAGATGCAGCAGCCTTTTTTATGCGCATTTTATGCACATTCACGCAATTCCTTTATTCTCTGTCCCATGGGCTTTCCGCCGAAAAAGATGAAGAACACCGCAGCCGCAGTCATAATGAACACGATAAGGCAGGCAAGCTCTCCGGAATGAGCCGCATGAGTGAGCCGCACTGCAGCCAGTCCTGCCATGCAGCATATCACCCCCTTGACAAGCGGCTTTATGCAGTAGCGAAGCCAGTCGAACCGCATCTCCGACTCACGGCATACAACGATTATTCGTGCGATATTGCTTATCACGTTGCTGGCATAATAGGATATAAGTACTCCGCCAAAGCCCGCCTTGCTCACAAATATCATAACGCAGGCTATCCGCACGGCATATTCGCAGAGGGAGTTCACGGTGGAAAAATTCTGCCGCCCCATGCCCTTCAGCAGCCCCTCCAGCACAATTTCAAGGTAGATAAATGGGATAACGGGGGCAAGTATCACAAGTGAATCCCCCACCATCGCATCGGAGGGGCAAAGCACTCTGCCTGCCCATTTGCCGCAGAAGAAGAACAGCGCCGCAATGAAAAAGGCATAGGTAAAGGACTTTTCAAACACACTGTCCGTCAGCCGACAAAGCCTGCACCGCCGTATCTCTTTGTCCTCACAGCGGTTCGCCAGCGCCGCCTCGGGAATGATTATGCCCGAAAGGCTGGTGAGCACCGCCGACGGAAAAAACACCGCAGGCATGATTATAGCTTCAAAGCAGCCGTAGCAGCTGAGAGCCTCCTCCGTGCTTTTGCTGTATCTCAGCAGAGCCGCAGGCACAAGCAGCTCATTTGCCGTTGACATGAGCATCTGCACATATCCGCTGAGAAGAATGGGGAAAGTGCTTCTGATATATCCCTTGGGCGTGTCCGTCAGAAGAGGTGCAGAGCACAGGGGACGGACACGGAAATGCTTATATTCATCAAGATATTTTGCGCCGTAGTAACAAAAGCTTATGAACTCTCCCCCGAGAATTCCCGCCGCTGCCACGGTGTAGAAATATTCCGTTCCTCCGAAAAGGATAAGTCCGCCGAACAGCACTGTCCATTTGGCGGCAAATTCGATAAGGTCGCCCCGCATAGGCACGCTGACCTGTCGGATACCGTGGAAATATCCCTTTATGCACGACCCTGCGGAAGCAAAGGGCAGTGAAATGGCAATGAGCCGCACCGATATGGAAAGCTGCCTGCTTTTAAGTATGGTCTCTCCAAGAAAATCGGAAAGCAGAAATGCCCCCAGCCCGAAGCAAAGTGACAGGCAGAGGGAAAAGGTAAGGGAATATCTCATAACAGTGCAGAAATTCTCATGCCCCGCTCCCCTTGCTTCCGAGACAAATCTGCCTGTGGAGGTAAGGATATTTCCGTTTGCCAGCACCATAATAAATCCGAACAGCGAAAATATAAGCGACATCAGCCCCACGGCGGAGGTACCTGCCATATCGGAGAGCTTTACATTGAATATCATGCCCGCAGTCTGCATAGCAAGGCTGAGGAGCGTCATTTTTGCAGCGTCCTTTGCTATCTGCTTTTCTGAAATTATCTTAACGTTCATCAGCATACGGCCTTCTTTCGGACAGGTTATGATTATTTATATTTGAAAGCAAGCGGAAATATGCAGCCTTAAAAATCCGATTGACAGCCGCTTTTATAAGTGATATACTGATAATAAACCAATTACTTTGATATACGGAGATGTCCTTATGATAAATCCCATCAACATTTACAAGCACCTGAGAACTGTAGGCCGCCACAGACGTGAGGTAATGAAGAACTGCTTCCGTGCAGGTCTTTACTGGCAGGGTCTTACGCACGACCTGTCAAAATACAGCCCCGAGGAATTCTGGATAAGCTGCAAAATGTATCAGGGCAGCCGCAGCCCCAACGAGGCAGAGCGTGAGCTTAAAGGCTACAGCACCGCATGGATGCACCACAAGGGCAGGAACAAGCATCACTTTGAATACTGGAACGACTACAGCCCCAAGACCAAGCGCAATGAAGCCGTTAAAATGCCGCTCATCTACGTTGCGGAGATGTTCTGCGACCGTGTGGCTGCAAGCAAGATATACATGGGCGAGAACTACACCGACGCTTCTCCGCTGGCATATTACAGGAGGGGCAATGCCGCTCAGAGGCTCATTCACCCCGACACAGCAAAGCTCATCGAAATGCTCCTTGTAATGCTTGCCGAAGAGGGCGAGGATTACACCTTTGCTTATATCAGGCATATACTGCACAGGTGATGTAACTTTTCCACAAACTAATATGCCTGCCTTATAACACATAGCCGCCATAAAAACTCACACGTTTTTCATGGCGGCTTTTCTTTTATTTTTGTTTTATATCATAATTATTTATATTTACTTATAAAATCCTGACAGCATAAATGGTATAATAAGCAATGTATGTAATTAAGGGAGGTATTTATTTGAAAAAGCTGCTTATATATCTTAAAGATTATATCAAGGAGAGTATTTTAGGCCCGCTTTTCAAACTGCTTGAAGCGCTTTTCGAGCTGTTTGTCCCGCTGGTCATCGCTGCCATAATCGATACGGGTATCGAAAACGGCGATACAGGCTACATCATCAAAATGTGCCTGGTACTTGTTCTGCTGGGATTTGTGGGTCTGGCATTCTCCATCACCGCTCAGTATTTTGCCGCAAAGGCTTCCGTTGGCTTTGTAAGCAAGATACGCCACGTACTTTTCGGTCACATTCAGTCGCTCTCGTACTCAGAGCTTGACCAGATCGGTACATCTACCCTCATCACCCGAATGACCAGCGACATGAATCAGGTGCAGAACGGCATGAACCTGGCGCTCCGCCTGCTGCTCCGCTCCCCCTTTGTGGTTTTCGGCGCAATGATAATGGCGTTCACCATCGACGTTCCCTCCGCAATGATATTTGTTTATGTCACTATTGTGCTGCTTATCGTGGTATTCGGCATAATGCTCGGCTCCATTCCCCTGTACAAGAAGGTACAGCAGAAGCTTGACGCTGTTATGACCGTCACCCGAGAAAATCTTACAGGCGTAAGAGTTATCCGTGCATTCTGCAAGGAGGACGAGGAGACCGACGATTTCATAAACAAGAACAACGAGCTTACCGCTTCACAGAAGTTTGTAGGAAAGATATCCGCTCTTATGAACCCTGTGACCTACGTTATCATCAACCTTGCCATTATCTGGCTCATTCACACAGGCGCTGTGAGAGTTGAGGCAGGCATTCTTACACAGGGCGCAGTTGTGGCTCTCTACAACTATATGTCCCAGATACTTGTTGAGCTTATCAAGCTTGCAAACCTTATCATCAACATCACAAAGAGCATTGCCTGCGGAAACAGAATACAGGCTGTGCTTGACATCAAGCCCGACCTTGAAAGCGGAAACAGCTCCTGCAATGAGGGCAGCGTGGAATTTGACCATGTTAACCTGAGATACAAGAACGCAGGTGCCGACTCCCTTTCAGATATCACCTTCACCGCCGCAAAGGGCGAGACTATCGGTATCATCGGCGGCACAGGCTCGGGAAAATCCTCTCTTGTCAACCTTATCCCCCGTTTCTATGACGCAGCTTCCGGCGAGGTAAAGGTCGGCGGCGTGAACGTCAAGGATATGGACGTTGAACAGCTCCGTGAGAAGATAGGTGTTGTTCCCCAGAAGGCTGTGCTTTTCCACGGCACTATCCGTGAAAATATGCAGTGGGGCGTTACAAACGCTTCCGATGACGATATAATGGAAGCCATAGAGGCGGCTCAGGGTCTTGACGTTATCAAGGCAAAGGGCGGTCTTGAATGCGAGATAGAGCAGGGTGGAAAGAACCTCTCCGGCGGTCAGAGACAAAGACTTACCATTGCCCGTGCACTGGTCAAAAAGCCCGAGATCCTTATTCTGGACGACAGTGCCTCCGCACTGGACTTTGCAACAGATGCAGCTCTCAGAAAATCACTGAGAGAGCTGGATTATCACCCCACCGTATTCATCGTATCCCAGCGTACATCCTCCATTCAGCACGCTGACAGGATAATCGTTCTGGACGACGGCGCTGCTGTTGGCATAGGCACACACGACGAGCTTATGAAGAGCTGCTCCGTATATCAGGAGATCTACAACTCTCAGTTCAAAAAGGAGGCGGTATAAATGGCTGACAAGAAAAAGGCTGACAAGGGCACATTCAAAAAGGTCATGACATACATCGGCAAGTACCGTCTGCTCATGTTCCTGTCTATTGTAATGGCGGCACTGACCGTTGCCCTTACGCTGTATGTACCCGTGCTCATAGGCGATGTTATCGACCTTATCATCGGCAAGGGTCAGGTGGATTTCAAAGGCATCGCAAAGCTGCTGAAAGAGATTGCCCTTATCGCTGCGGCAACTGCGGCTGTTCAGTGGCTCATGAACACGGTAAACAACCGCATCACCTACCACATTGTCCGTGATATGCGAAACGAAGCTTTCATGAAGATACAAAAGCTCCCACTGAGCTACCTTGATATCCACCCCGCAGGCGAGACCGTTAACCGTGTCATCGCCGATGCAGACCAGTTTGCGGACGGCCTGCTCATGGGCTTCACACAGCTTTTCACTGGCGTTGTAACTATCCTTGCCACACTGATATTCATGCTGACTATCAACTGGAAGATAACCCTCACAGTAGTTATCCTCACTCCCCTTTCCCTTTTCATAGCAAGATTTATCGCAAAAAAGACCTACGCTATGTTCCGTCTCCAGTCCGAGACCAGAGGCGAGCAGACCGCTTTCATTGATGAAATGATATCAAACCAGAAGGTAGTCCAGGCGTTCTGCCACGAGGACGAGGCAATGGAGAAGTTTGACGAGATAAATGACAGACTTCAGAAATGCTCCCTTAGAGCCACCTTCTTCTCCTCCCTCACCAACCCAACCACACGTTTCGTAAACAACGTGGTCTATGCGGCAGTTGCCCTTACGGGTGCTATCGCCTGCGTAAAGACAGCAAACGCACCGGACCCGTTTACTGTAGGTATGCTGTCGGTGTTCCTCTCCTATGCAAACCAGTACACAAAGCCCTTTAACGAGATCTCGGGCGTTGTTACCGAGCTTCAGAACGCACTTGCCTGCGCTTCCCGTCTCTTTGAGCTTATTGAGGAAGAGCCTCAGATACCCGATGCTGACGATGCAAAAGTGCTGGAAAATGCAGAGGGCCGCATCACTCTTGATAATGTGGCATTCTCCTATGTGCCCGACAAAAAGCTTATCGAAGACCTGACCCTTTCCGTAGAACCGGGTCAGAGAGTTGCCTTAGTCGGCCCCACAGGCTGCGGAAAGACTACCATCATCAACCTGCTCATGCGTTTCTATGACGTAAACGGCGGAAGCATTCAGGCAGACGGCACCGACATCAGGCACATTACCCGAAAGAGCCTGCGCCGGAACTACGGCATGGTGCTTCAGGAAACATGGCTCAAATCGGGAACCATACGCAGCAACATTGTTATGGGCAAGCCCGATGCCACCGACGAGGAAGTCATTGCGGCAGCCAGGGCATCACACGCCCACAGCTTCATCAAGCGTCTGCCCAACGGCTATGATACGGTCATCGGCGAGGACGGCGGAAGCCTTTCACAGGGTCAGAAGCAGTTGCTGTGCATTACCCGAGTAATGCTCTGCCTGCCTCCCATGCTTATCCTTGACGAGGCTACCTCCTCTATCGACACCCGAACCGAGATAAAGATACAGGAAGCCTTTGCACGCCTTATGCAGGGCAGGACAAGCTTTATCGTAGCTCACCGCCTTTCCACCATTCGTGAGGCGGACATTATCCTTGTAATGCGTGACGGCCACATCATTGAAAAGGGCAATCACGAAGAGCTTCTCGCAAAGAACGGATTTTACGCAAAGCTGTACAACAGCCAGTTTGCAGTATAATATGCCAAACCGCCCCGTGAGGAAATTCCCCACGGGGCGGTTTTTTATGTTATGATGATCATTTTCTGCTGTATCTGAAATCGCAGATATCTGCGCCCTCTGCAATAGTGCCTGTTCTCACAAGCTTCATGCCCATAATGTCCGCAAGCACAAAGTCCATTCGGCAAAGGTACTTCGCCAGCTCAGGGCAGCCCTCGTCGCTGCATATCTTGCATATACCGCACCGATGATAGTCATAGCCCAGGTCATATTCTCCGTTTCCGGGCAGGATATCCAGCACCCAGTCATTTTCATATAAGCTCTTGTGGCTGTCCTCCGACCACTTGAGACGTCCCGCCATCTTCTTTTCATCAAGATAGCTTTCCGCATTGCCAACCGCCTTGCGGAACAGCTTTGAAGCGCAAAGGCCGTCTCTGAATATCTCGAAATTCTCCTCGGCGTCTTTTCCCGTGCTGCGGTTCATGGCAATAAAATATATGCCCATTACGTAGCTGCTGATAAGCCTTGATTTGCCTATATCCTTTGCACGGGCGGATATTTTATCATATTCCCTGATTATCTTATCTGCCGTGCTCTGAGGGAACCCACGCCGTTTCAGCTCGGCTTTTACTGCGCTGTGATAAAAATGCTTGAACATCCATGCGCTGAATGAATTATTCATTTCTATTTCTCCTTATCCCTATGTAATTTCCTGTCAGAGTTAGTATAGCACAACCAATATCAAATGTCAATAACGGCAATTTCATGCTCTTTAAGCTCTCACGTTTCATTGACATTCACCGCCCGCTGTGATATGATAATATCAATAGATCCAAAGGAGATATGCCCCATGAACAAGCAGGAAACTTACGACTTTCTTACGCAAAGCGGAGTAAAATTTGAGATAACCGAGCATCAGGCTGTATATAACATGGCGGAGCTGGCGCAGATAGATAACCCTCACCCCGAAAGTGATGCAAAAAACCTTTTTGTCCGTGACGATAAAAGGCGGCAGTATTATCTTATCACCGTAAAAGGAGACAAGCGTGTTGACCTGAAAGCGTTCCGCAAAGCTCAGGGCACACGCCCTCTGACCTTTGCCTCCGAAAGCGAGCTTATGGACATAATGAGGCTTATCCCGGGAGCTGTTACTCCTCTGGGGCTGCTTAATGACAGCGAACTGCGTGTGATATTCTACCTTGACAAGGACTTTTTCAAAGAGCCTTTTCTCATCGGCGTTCACCCCAATGACAACACCGCAACCGTATGGCTGAATGTCAATGATCTGGCAGATATCATCAAAAAGCACGGAAATGAGGTCATCGTCACCGAAATATCAAACGCATGAGCAATGCACAAATATCATTTGAAAAATTGTGCAGAATAACAAATCTGTATTTTTTTGACTTAAAATGAAAAATTTTCCTAATATGATTTGTATTATTATCAGAAACAAAAATTCTGAAATCATCAGAAAGAAGGTCATAATATGAGAAAACAGATAGCACTTCTGGCGGCAGCTGCCATAGCAGTGAACGCCTCTGCACCGATCTGCTTTGCAAAGACAATAACTCCCAACGCCACCGCAGCTGCTTCGTCAAAATCGACAGCGACAGCCGACACGGAGGATAGAAGCGATATGGAAAAAGCACTTGCCACAGTAAAATCAAGAATAACCATTCCCGAAGAATACTCCAAATTTTCCTGCACCACAGGCGAAAGCAACGGATTAAAGAACTATAACTTCACATGGGAAAATCCCGATGATATAAGCGGAAACAGCTATTATGTCACCGTTACGGGCGATTTGATAACAAGCTACACAAGCCCCGACAGATACAACTACGGTCAAAAAAGAGGCTTTGCAAAAATGTCAAAGAAGGCTTTTGCCAACAAGGCTCTGAGCTGGCTTTACACTGTAAATCCCTCAATGAAAGGCTATACCGTGGCTGACGATGATATCCGCCTGAGGCTTGACAGCGACATTGTTTCCATAAGCTTTTCCAGAAAATACGGCAGCGTTGAGGTAAGAAACAACAGCGGCCGCATATATCTCAACAAATACACAGGCAATGTTCTGGGAATGGATATGAACTGGTGGCAGAACGCAAAGTTCGGCTCTTCCGCAGATGTCCTCACTCAGGAAGCAATCAAGGAGATCTATGCCAAGGAAGTCACCATAAAGCCATGGTACAGGATATCCACCGACTACGAAACAAACAAAACCACCGCAAGCATCGTCTATGAGCCTCAGAACAGCTTTATCTACAACGCTTCCACAGGCGAACATTCCACAATGAACGATGATTATCTTGCCGCTCTTGACACCGATAAATACAGTGACAGCGGCTATGATATGGCCGCCGAGGAAGAAGCGCTTGACGTGATGGAAGAGGATGATATAGAAGCCACTCCCGCAACAGGCGTAAAATTCACCGATGAGGAAAAGAAAAAGCTTGCGGATATGAGCAAGATGCTCACCTCGGATAAATTCAAGGAGCTGATGATGAAAGACAAGTACATCGGCGTGACCAAGAGCCACCTTGTCAATGATTTTAACATCGACTATAGCGAAGAAGCTCCCAGCGGCTTTGCCATCAGCTGCCGCTTTTATATCAACAACAAAAAGGAATACAGTGAGATATACGTTACCGCTGACGCTGAGTCAGGAAAGGTAATCAGCTTCAACAACTACACCCTGAACAGCAAGCAGGCGCTGGACGTTAAGAAAGCCAATTCCATTGCCGAGGAAGCCGCAAAATATTACTACGGCGACATTATCGGCGAATACAAGGCTGACCCCGAGAACACCGCTCCCGCTGTCAAGACGGAAAACTACACCGTAACCAGCCGCAGCTTCAAGTTCTACAGATACGTAAACAACATTCAGGTCTCGGGCGACTCCATTTACGTTACCGTTAATTCCGACGACAGAGTAACAAGCATCAGCTCAAACTACACCAAGGACGTTGATTTCGGCGATGGCAAGATAGTCAACAAGCAGAAGGCTCTTGAGCTGCTGTTCGGTCAGCAGGATATGTCCCTCTATTACGACGGCTTTACCGATTATAGATCCGTGCCCCACACATATCTCATCTACAGCATGGATTCATGGGTACTCAACGCCAGAACAGGAAAGCTCTGCGACTACAACGGCAAGCCCCTTGAAAAGACCGCTTCTCAGGGCGAGACCTGCCCCTACACCGACCTTGACAATTCCCGGTACAAGAGCGAGATCGCCACACTTTACAACTACGGCATCAAGATACATGACAACGAAAAGTTCTCCCCCAATTCAAAGATAACCGCCGACGAGGTAAACGCTCTGCTTTCACTGATAAACGCAGGCTATTACGAAGACCCCATTGTGGAGGAATATGCCGCAAACGGCAGCGAAAGCACTTCCGCCAAGTATCTTACACGAAAAGAGCTGGCAAGGCTGTTCGTAAAGGACATGGGCGCTGACAGATACGCCAAGATGAAGAACATCTTCAAGTCCCCCTTCAAGGACGTTTCGGACAGCAGCGCATATGTGGGCTACATCTCCATTGCCTGGGCTGCAGGCGCTGTTGACGGCAGCAAGAACGGTAATTTTGACCCCGACGGCTATGTTACCAGGGAATACGCTTACCACTGCATTTACAATTACATTCTCAACGGACTTGACTCATAAAAATTACCGAATAACACAAAGAGGCATTTGCAAACTCCTGCAAATGCCTCATTTTTTTTCACAGCTGTTTGTGATAATAAACCTCAGATGCCGCCAGCCGTCGGGTATGCTCCTGAGGTGCGATCTGCCGTTTCTGCCGTCCCTGCGCAGCTTTACGGGTATCTGAGCGATCTTCTCCCCCGAGCGTGCGAATTTTCCTATGATCTCTGTGGCAAACTCCATGCCCGAGCAGGACAGTCCCAGTGCCAGAGCCTTTTCCCTGTCAAATCCCCTGATGCCGCAGTGAAAATCCGTCACAAAGGTATGGTATCTTATCCGCCCTGCCAGCGACAGCAGGGGCACGCCGATATATCTGTGGGAAAAGGACATAGCGCCCCTTTCAATACCGCCGAAGCGGTTGCCCATAACAAGCCCATAGCCCTCACGGAGCTTCTGCACAAAGCCGCCAATATCGGAAAAATCGTAGCTCATATCGCAGTCGCCCATGATGATATATTTCCCCTGCGCCGCCTTTATGCCGCCGATAAGTGCGCTGCCATAACCCTTTTCAGCCACGTTCACCACCCTTGCACCATGCTCACGGGCAATGAAAGCGGAACGGTCGCTGCTGCCGTTATCCGCCACAAGTATCTCGGCGGAAATATTGCTTGCCGCTATACCCTTTTTCGCCTCATCAATGCAGCAGCCGATGGTCTTTTCCTCGTTTAGGCAGGGCATAAGTATAGTAAATTCCGTCACCGCTTCACCTTCTGTCTGACCTTTTTGGTCGGTTTATTATCACGTATGCAAAGCCATACCAATGCGCAAAGCGCCATAACAGTCGCCGCCTGCGCCCTGTAGGTAAAATATTCATGAAGATATGAATGGTTGCTGAGGACGATGTATCTCAGGTACGGCACAAGTCCCAGTACGGCTATTGTTATCTCTGCCTTTGGGGGCTTTTTGCTGCCCAAAAGCAAGCATATGCTTCCCGAAATAAGAACGGTCAGTATAAGCCCCAAGGCGATGCGTCCGCCGTCAACACGCACATCTCCGCCGAAAAGTGTGGAGATGTTTGCCATGGGTGCGGATATTATCTGCATGGGCAGGGACATATCAGTCTCGCCGTCTATGCGCACCTCTGCCGAATGAATGGCTGAAACGAACTTGTTCTCCCCTGTCACAGCTGAAGCCGCCGCCCATTTGACAATAAAGGTCATAAGATACGCCGCTCCCCAGCAGCAGCCGCTTTTTATAACAAGAGGAAGACCATTCTCTTCAAGTCGGTCATCACTGTATCGGATGATCACCACCAGCAGCAGCGGGAGAAGTATGGACAAAGTTTCAGCCGTGAGAAAATCGAAAAACGCCGCAGCAGCTCCCCCTATGACTGAAAGCACAGTCACATAAATATCGCCCTTTTTTTCAAGCAGCACATACAAAATGCACATCGCCATGGTTACGATGAACATAGGGATATACTCCAGCGACAGCCCCACATTCCACACATGGACGCAGCACAGCGACACCGCCAGAGCCGCCGCCGCAAAATACTGCCGCTTTTTCACAAGAATACCGCAGCACACCGCCGCAAGAATTATCACAGCCGCCAGACCCACGGCTTTCACCCCACGAGCGCTCATAAAAGCCATCAGCGGACGGATAAATATTACCGAGCCGTGCCAGTAGCGGGAATAATCCGTATCGGGAGCAACGCCGTTCAGTGCAGCATACAGTCCGTAGTTCACGCCCAGCTCCTCCCCACTGTAGTATTTGGTATCCAGCGAGGAATAAACAGGGTGAGAGCTGTCTATGTTCCACAGAATATTCAGCAGGATAGCATCGGCGTAGTTATCGGCAACATCGCACAGCCTTCCGCTGTTTTCAAAGGAAAATGCCTCTGTATTGCCGTAATAATCGGCGCTTTCCATAAGCCCCTCATATATTTTTTCATTGGGGATAAGGGAGGTAAGCACCAGCAGCCCCCACATCACCGCTATAGCCGCAAAAAATGCCGCTAGATGAACCGTTATCTTTTTCGTCATATCATTTCTCCGATTGCGATATAATTTCCCTTATTATATCATATTTTTTATGTAATGTCTATAGTAATGCAACGCAAAAAGCCCCTCAGGGATATCCCTGAGGGGCAAAACTTATGCAGTTTTCAGATTACTTGTTAAGTCTCTCTTCCAGCTTATCGAGCTGAGCGATGAGAGTAGCAGGAATGTGGCCGCCCTTGTCGGAGATGTCTTCCTTGTAGTATCTGCGCATTTCTGCGATTTCCTTCTTCCAGAGGTCCTTATCAACATAAAGGAGCTTGTCGAGGATCTCAGGTGTAACCTCGTCCTCAATACCCTCGAGGTTGATGTCACCCTTCTTGGGAAGGTAACCGATAGCAGTTTCTTCAGCGTCGATAGTGCCCTCGCAGCGCTTGATGATCCAGTCGAGAACTCTCATGTTATCGCCGAAGCCGGGCCACATGAAGTGACCTTCCTCGTCCTGCTTGAACCAGTTAACATTGAAGATCTTAGGAGCCTTGTCACCGAGCTTCTCGCCCATTTCGAGCCAGTGTGCCCAGTAGTCACCAACATTGTAGCCGATGAAGGGCTTCATTGCCATAGGATCGTGACGGAGAACGCCGACAGCACCTACAGCAGCAGCTGTTGTCTCGGAGGAAACAGCAGAACCGATGTAAGTTCCGTGTGTCCAGTCGAAGGACTGATATACCAGAGGAGTGGTGGAAGCACGTCTGCCGCCGAAGATGATAGCGGAAACGGGAACACCGTTAGGATTGTTGAACTCAGGAGATACGCAGGGGCAGTTAACAGCAGGAGCTGTAAATCTGGAGTTGGGGTGAGCCAGCTTCTGAGGCTTGCCGTCAGCACCGATAACAGAAGTGTATTCCTTGCCGTTTACCTTAGCGCCCTTCCACTCAGTTGCATCCTCGGGAGGATTCTTGTCGAGACCTTCCCACCAAACTGTGTTATCAGCATTGTTGAGAGCAACGTTTGTGAAGATGGTGTTCTTCATTGTGGAAGCAAGTGCGTTGTAGTTGGACTTAGCGTTAGTACCGGGAGCAACGCCGAAGAAGCCGTTCTCGGGGTTGATAGCGTAAAGTCTGCCGTCAGCGCCGGGCTTCATCCAAGCGATATCATCACCAACGGTGAATACTTCGTAGCCCTTATCCTTGTAAGTCTTAGGAGGAATGAGCATTGCGAGGTTGGTCTTGCCGCAAGCAGAGGGGAATGCAGCTGTAATGTAAACAACCTTGCCGTCGGGCTTCTTAACGCCGAGGATAAGCATATGCTCAGCCATCCATCCTTCGTTCTTGCCCTGGTAGGAAGCGATACGGAGTGCAAAGCACTTCTTGCCGAGGAGAACGTTTCCGCCGTATGCGGAGTTGATGGACCAGATAGTGTTGTCCTGAGGGAACTGAACAATGTATCTGTTCTCGGGATCAACATTAGCCTTGGAGTGGAGACCTCTTACGAAATCGTTGGAGGTATCGCCCAGGTTCTCAAAAGCCTGCTTGCCCATTCTTGTCATGATGTTCATGTTAAGAACAACGTAGATAGAGTCAGTAAGCTCAACGCCGACTTTTGCGAGAGGAGAACCGATAGGACCCATGGAGTAAGGGATAACATACATGGTTCTACCCTTCATAACGCCGTCATAAAGAGGAGTGAGCTTAGCATACATTTCCTTAGGATCCATCCAGTTGTTGGTAGGACCTGCTTCTTCCTTGGTAGGTGTGCAGATGAATGTTCTGTCCTCTACACGAGCAACGTCGTTGGGAAGAGTTCTGTGGTACAGGCAGCCGGGAAGCTTCTCCTGGTTAAGTCTGTACATCTTGTCTCTGTTGCCTTCGGGAAGGGAGCAAACCTCGTCAGTAAGAGCATCGAGCTGCTCCTTGCTGCCGTCGATCCATACAACCTTGTCAGGCTTTGTGAGAGCGACCATTTCGTCAACCCACTTGAGTACGTTAGGATTGTTTGTAAGTGACATACATCAAATCTCCTTTATAAAAATGATATTTTTAACGAGAAAAAGCAAATGAAATTTTCCGACAAGGTTCCTGCAAACATCCATACAGCCTGTCCGCACAAGCATCATCAAGAAAAATCTTTCATTCTTTTAAACACTCTTCCCTGTCAAAAAATTATTCCACGTTAATATTATACTCCATAAACCCCACGCTGTCAAGCACATTTTGCGTATATTTTTCTAAGCGTAATTTTTTACACCGCCGTTGTATATTTTTTCAAAAAAGTCATTGACATCATTCTATTTTTGTGATATAATAATTAAGTTATACGTGTAATTATGCAAATAAACACGGTCAATCCGTCATAATGCGGGTGTGGTGAAACTGGCAGACACGATAGACTTAGGATCTATTGCGCAAGCGTGCAGGTTCAAGTCCTGTCACCCGCACCAAATCTTGAAAGGCAGGTGAATGATATGAATATTCGGAACAGAAAAATCGAAAACATCTATCATTCACACTGCATTTCCATGTGATATCATTTTGTGAATAATAAATCCAAGTGTTTTCGTTTTTTCGGAAACACTTTTTTTATTTATGAAATGAGAAATTTTATGAACACAAACAATACCGAAATCATCATCGTAAGCACAAGCGAATATTTGTCGGAAGAGACTGCCATGAAGATATCCTCGGCGCTTTGGGGACAAAATGATATTGCAGGAATGAGAAGCATTCTTTATTGGCACAGGTCTGAAAACGATTGTTTCAATGTGACAGCCCGGAACGCATCGGGAGATTTTGTGGGCAGAGTATTCTGTATCCGAAACACTGACGACCCCACGCTTTGGTATTACGGTGATCTTTTTGTTGCGGAAAGCTACCGCCGCAGGCATATCGCCGAACAAATGCTCAGTGCAGCATTTGATACATTAAAAGACAAGGGCTGCAAAACCATACGCACATATGTTGCTCCCGAAAACACCCCATCACTTGAACTGCAGAAAAAGCTGGGCTTTGCCGAAAAGCCATACCGGACATTCAACTCTTTGATAAACAACGGCGATATAATGTTTGAAAAGCAGTTGGGGCAGATATATAAAGCCGTGCCTGTCAGCAGCAGTTTTGACGTAAGGATCATTGCTGACATCTACAATAAAAACCTCGAAGCGCTTCACGGCGATAAAATAACCTATAACGAATGGCTAAACTCTATTATGAGCCATGATACAGACGAAAAAAATTATCTGATCTGCAGAGGCATTATGCCTGTTGCGTGGCTGAAGATAAACGGGCTTGATGATAATGATGTGGGCTATATTTCAATGCTTGCAGTCATACCACAGTTTCAGCGCAGCGGAGTGGGAACTTTTGCAGTAGAGTTTGCGGAAAACTTTTTACATTTCAAAGGTAAGAAGATATTATGTGTACAGACTACTCCCGATAATATGCCTGCTGTCAGGCTTTACGAAAAAAGCGGATTTGAAAGGATAACAGAAGCTCAGTCGCTTACAAACAGCAGCTCAGACTCGACCAAAATAAAATTTATCAAGGAAATTTAACTTGTCTTTTCCATAAACCTTGTGCAAGAGCGGTGGCTCTGCGAAAATCGGTTGTGATTTTTGAGAACCTGTCTTCACAAGAAATGTGTGCGGATTTTCGAGAATAATTTTGTCTAAGACAAGGCAAAAATCCGCAGGCGGGCTTGCCGCCCGGCAAGGATTTTTAACGCAGTCTAAGGCAAAATTTGCCGAAAAGACGTGCGCATACGCTTGTGAAAACAGGTTCTGAAATGTGTCTCACGTTATGACATAATACGACGGCACAACCGCTTAATTGCCAGAAATCATAAAAATTGTCGATGTCAAGGTTGTCTTCGACATTCATTTTAACCTTGACAGCGACATTTTTTATGATATAATGACAGAGCGGTTATGACGTCTTTCGACATTTACACAGTTAAAGAATCGGACTCAATCCAGCCGCTCTCAGCACAAAGTCATTTTTCTGCGGTCTATTGTTTTTACAGAGTTTTTTTCGCAGAGCCTCCGAAAATCGCCCTTTTGCCCGTATTATTTATGTTTCATAAAACTCATTGCACTTATGCGTGCAAATATTGTATCAATGCAGATAATTCCGTGCTTTGTATTGACTAAACGTGCAAAATGAGATATAATAAATACATAAAATTTTATTGACCGAATTCATTTGATTTTCTATGAAAGGGGCGTATTTGTTATGATAGATATGCCCAACATATTATGGCTTTATAAAACAAAGAGCTGCGCTTCTTTAATGAAACGCAGCTCTTATGCTTATATTTT